>Ga0209654_1000227_pt1 | contig 59301 bp, 50 predicted proteins | sample SaaInl1SG_22_DNA_FD_184646 | JGI IMG/M metagenome (GOLD analysis project Ga0209654, IMG submission 184646) | Marine microbial communities from expanding oxygen minimum zones in the Saanich Inlet - ESP_161SG_22_DNA (SPAdes) (version 2) | ecosystem: Environmental > Aquatic > Marine > Intertidal... | reverse complement strand
CCGGAACCAACGAGCACTATGCAAACCTTTTAATTCCATCGAGGTCCCGTGTACTCGAATCCAAGAGCCTTCTCGAAGTCCATAAACAGGTTGATTATTAAATTCGTGAAATTCCTTTATTCGCGTCGCTCTAGTTTCTCCCATGTGTGTACTTCCTTCCACTGGATCTAGGTAGTGCGGATTAATGTTGAAGGGAACCCAGCCCCAAGCATCAAAACTGGGAGGGTACACAATGGGCATATCGTTGGTTGTGCAGATACTCATGCCGGTCAGATTACAACCGGCTGAGGTTCCCATGTAAGGCTTCCCTTCGCGAACCGCTGAATCTATGGCTTTGAAATAGCCGCTCTCGTGGAGCGTTTTGGCTAAAACAAAAGTGTTTCCGCCGCCTGTGAAAAAGCCATCGGCCCAACGGCAACCTTCCTGCGCATCTTTAAACTCATGCGCACCGCGCATTTCAAATCCCCATGAGGCAAAAACTTCCTTAGCCTTTGCTGTATAGGCTTCGTGGGTCATACCGCCCGGTCGGGCAAAAGGAATGAAAAGGATTTTTGGTGCGTTGCTAAAGAAATCGGCACACTCTTCTTTGAGATAACTGAGGTAGGGTTTGCCGTAAATGGTCGAGGTACTTACGATGAGTAGGTTCATTATTGATGTATGCTAAATTTAACGTCAAGGGGATAGGTCCAAATCGATTTTTTACCGTCTCGCAATTCAGTCCAGATGGGACGGACGATACCGCCGTGTGCGCTGATGTGGTTGTAATCTCCCATAAAAACTTCGTCAGAAGGGTAGAACGGTGCGTTATTGATTTTGAATTCACTCCAATGCGTCCCGCCGTCTGTACTTTGTGCCAAATAGGTGTTTGTTTCGGTTGGAGATTGGGTATTGCGGCGGTCATAATATACGGCGAAGAGTGCACCGGTTGTTGGGTCAATTGTAAGCCATGGAAGGAATTGGTCGCTTTTTCCTCCTTGAGAAATACGTTGGGGCTCCGACCAGTTTTTACCGCGATCATCACTAAAGGCAAAGTAAATTTCACCTCCAAATTTCTTGTTTTGGTCGCCCCAGCACACATAAACGCGGCCATAATAGGGACTGTCTTTACAATGATCCACAACGGTTACCGGCATTCCGTTGCAACGGTCAAATCCAGCATAACTCTGTGTCCACCCTGCTTCTTGTCGAGCAATGGGCCGAGTTTTCCAGCGCTTACCGTTCTTAATACTCATCCAAATGCTTTGATCAAGCGCCCAGCCTACATAGACTTCATTTTTGGTCCCGTATGCGGGCACAGCACCCTCTGCGGTTCCGTCATCGTCAATACAGTTGCCTAAAAAGGAGGAAATTTCTACCGGAGTAGACCAGCTTTCGCCTTGATTTCGACTCTCACTAAATAAGATTCGGGAGTGGCATTCCGGATCTTCTGTACCGTAGCGATCGAATTGGGTCCAACTCAATGCTATTGCCCCGTTTTTCGGATTTACGGCCGTCCATTCTTTATCATGCTTTTTTCCATTCACTGCAGTAAAACTGCCGTCATTAAAGGTGTCATTGGGGCCATCTTTTGTCTGGCAGACCATTCGGTCCAGGATTTGATCACTTTTCCAATTCGTGCCTTCGGGGTCGCTGAGGTGGAAAAAATAGGTGCGCCCTTTAAAATCGGTCACCAAACACGGATCGCCCCAAACGCCGTAAGGACTTGAAATAGCTTCTTGAGTCCAATGTAATCCACCGTCCGTACTTTGGTAGAAATTATTTAATACCGATGCGGCATATACATTTTGGGTATTCGTTGGGTCTACAGATATGCTGGGTTCGCAGATGCCCGTTTGGTAGGCGGGACCTTCATGGATAAGCACGGCTTGAGCGAGGCTAACCGTTGGCAGAAATAGCCCGAACAGAAGCACGGTTAGGGTTGAAAAATGCTTTATTTTCACGCGTATGAAAGTAATGTTAGTTTTTGTTTCCCTATGGTTAGGTGCGTTGTCGCCAACCCCCACAAGTCCTACTAAGGTAAGACATGACTTCTATGTGAGCGTCACGGATTTGAATGTTGATACAAACAAGGGCGTTCTCACGGGTGTGATAAAAACTTTTCCTGACGATTGGGAGCGGGCGATGAATGCACTCCTTCAGGAAAAAGTACAGCGCTATATTTCGTTAGATTCTGCGGCACAATTTGACCTGCACGCCGGCTATATAGAATCGCGTCTCCACATCTCCTTGAACGGTGAAAAACTGCCCATCACTTTTTATACCACTGCGAATGGACCCGATGAACTGTACCTTCTGTTTGTAGCGGATTATGGTGAGAAATCATTGGAAGCATTGTCTGGAGCGTGGCGTGTACGCAATGAATTCTTAGCAGATATCTACCCCACACAAGAAAATATTGTCCTTTTCCATTACGACGGTGGTCAGAAAACCAACAGTTGTAGGGAAGGAAATAATTATACATTGACTTTCGATTTTTAATGTTTTACTTCAACCTAGGCATTCGCCACATTACGGATCTGCAGGGCTACGACCACATGTTGTTTTTGCTCGCGCTCACTTTACCCTTAAGTTTTTCATTGTGGAAGCCTACTTTAAAATGGATTACGGCATTTACAGTGGGACACAGTATTTCCCTTGCCATTTCCGCCTTAGGCTGGATCACTTTACCGGCTGCTTGGGTGGAGTTTTCCATTGCAGTAACCATTGCACTAACAGTGTTGGTTCACTTATTTACCGGATTTAAAGTCATGGCGCATGGAATCTGGCTGGCGGGATTTTTTGGTTTAATTCACGGTTTTGGATTTGGTTCCTATTATACATTCATTGCACAAAGCGAGTCCTTTTGGTGGGCATGGCTTCCTTTCAATGCAGGCATTGAGGCAGGGCAAATTGCCGTTGTACTCTGTTTGCTTTTTGTATATTCGATTTTCCAAAAATTTGGTGGCCGTAGCGGTGTGTATCGTTGGCTGCTTTCTGGAGTTGTTTTAACTCTTAGTGTTCAAATGATTTTGAATCGACTGCCAGAAGTTTTTGGCGCTTAACATACCCTACACATGAGAAAATTAGCCCTCAGCCTTTTGGCACTTGCAGCGTTTGCGTTAAATGCGCAAAATGTGAACACCTCAAAGTTCCGTCAATTGGGACAGGAACTTCCCACCCCAAACGTGTACAGAACGGCCTCTGGCGCTCCTGGTCACGAATACTATCAGCAACGTGCAGACTATGATATGTCCATTACTTTGGACGATGAAACCCAACGTATTTATGGGGAAGAGACGATAACGTATACCAACAATAGTCCTGATGAACTGCGTTATTTGTGGGTCCAATTGGATCAAAACATGCGCGCACAGAACAGCATGACTCAGCAAATTCAAACCGGCGGCATTTTCAACGAACGCGGCGGTACTCCTCAAACAGCGTTCAACCAACTCAAGAACAGTCAGTTTTACGATTTTGATGGTGGGTTTAAATTGGCCTACGTACAAACCGTCTCGGGTGCGAATTTACCTTACACGGTGAACAACACGATGATGCGTGTGGATCTTCCGACGCCATTACGTCAAGGGCAAAAATTCAGTTATAAAATCAAATGGTGGTTCAACATTAACGACCGCATGGATATTGGAGGTCGTTCTGGCTATGAATATTTCGAAGAGGAAGATAACTACCTCTATACCATCGCCCAGTTTTTCCCGCGCATGGCTGTATACAACGATGTTGAGGGTTGGCAGAATAAACAATTTTTAGGTCAAGGTGAATTCACATTACCCTTCGGCGACTACAAGGTGAATATTACAGTCCCTTCAGATCATATTGTCGCTTCTACGGGTGAATTGACGAATGCATCGCGAATACTATCTTCTAAGCAACGCGCGCGTTTAGCAAAAGCAGAAAAAAGCTTCGATGATCCAGTGATTATTGTGACACAAGAGGAGGCTGAAGCTGCTGAAAAGAATAAAGCGACCAGCACCAAAACATGGACTTTCGAAGCTGAAAATGTCCGCGATTTTGCCTTCGCAACATCGCGTAAATTTATTTGGGATGCCCAAGCAGTAGATATAGGCGGTAAAACGACTATGGCGATGAGTTACTATCCTAAAGAGGGGAATCCTTTGTGGGAGCAATATTCCACGCGCGTTGTGGCGCATACGCTAAAGGTATATTCAAAGTTTACCATCGACTATCCTTACCACAAGGCCATATCTGTGCATACAAAATGGATTGGAATGGAGTACCCTATGATTTGTTTCAATGGGGGTCGCCCAGAGGCAGACGGCACGTATAGTGAGGGAACGAAATACGGAATGATTGGCGTGATTATACATGAAGTAGGTCATAACTTCTTTCCAATGATTATTAATTCGGACGAGCGCCAGTGGACTTGGATGGATGAAGGTTTAAATACTTTCGTTCAATACCTTACGGAGCAGGAGTGGGATCATGATTATCCTTCGCGTCGTGGACCTGCGGATAAAATTGTTCCGTATATGAGTGGCCCTAAAGAGCAGATTGTTCCCATTATGACCAATTCTGAATCCATTCTTCAGTTCGGCAACAATGCCTACGGTAAACCTGCTACAGCGCTGAATATTTTGCGCGAGACAGTGATGGGTCGTGAATTGTTCGATTACGCATTTAAAGAGTACAGCCGTAGATGGGCGTTCAAACATCCAACTCCAGCAGATCTTTTCCGTACTATGGAAGATGCATCTGGTGTAGATTTAGATTGGTTCTGGCGCGGTTGGTTCTATACTACAGATCATGTAGATATTGCCCTCACGGATGTCCAATGGTACCAGATGTCTACGCAGAATCCGGATGTAGAGAAACCCTTTGAAGCGGAAAAAGACCGCAAAGCAAATGATCACGTTGGACGTGCTAGAAATGAAGTCATTCGCACGATGGTAGACGAAGTACCTGCAACGCGCGATTTTTATAATAGCTATAACCCGTTTGAAGTTGCAGCAGCAGATAGAGAAGCCTATGATCGTTATCGTGCGGGGTTAAGCGAGCAGGAAGCCGCATTACTCGATGCAGGGTATCATTTTTATGGAGTGACTTTTGAAAATCAAGGTGGGCTTATCATGCCTTTAGTTTTGCGTTTCACATTGGAAGACGGTACGGAAGAAGTTAAGCGTATTCCTGCTGAGGTTTGGCTTAAGAATGAAGATGAATTCACAAAGTGGTTCAATTTTACGCAGCCTGTCGTCCAAATCACGCTAGATCCATTCTTGGAGATGGCAGATACGGACCGCAGCGATAACTACTGGCCTGCAATACAAGAACCAAACAAGTTCGATGTGTATTCCCGAGGAGCAACCAGTCGTTGGGAACGCAACGGTCGCTCAAATCCAATGCGTGAAGCCCGCGTTCAAGGGGAATAGTTGTCTCCGTTAATCACAGTATATATAGAAAAGCCAGGAGCATTGCTCCTGGCTTTTTTCTTTAACAAACTATTGGCTATTCCCTGCGTACTTAATTTATAGCTATGGACGTTTCAAACTCAATTAATCAATAATCCTATGAAACTCATTCAAAAACCAATGTTTAAAATGTTATCGGTAGCGGTATTGGCTTTGCTGTTGCTCATACCTGCCGGTCTAATCCAGAACCTCATTCGTGAACGTGAATACACTCAGGAAAATGCAATCAATGAAATGACCAGTGTTTGGGGCGGGGAGCAGATGCTCGTAGGTCCCTATCTAACGGTGCCTTTTGATGCCCCCTATACGGTCACGAATTCTGATGGAACAGAAGAAATAAGCTATGCCCGAAACTATTTATATGTATTGCCTGAGTTTTTGAATGGCGCGGTAGATGTTCAGCCGGAAACCAGAAAATTAGGTATCTATGAGGCCGTGGTTTACCGCGGTGAAGCGAATATGCAAGGTGAATTTAAGTTGCCCGACTGGACCAAAGCAGGAGTAGACCCGAAATATATTCATTGGGATAAGGTGACACTCAACGTAGGGATTTCGGACTTAAGAGGTGTAGAAGGCGCTTTTGATTTTGAGTGGAACGAGGCAGCTCTACCATTAAGTTCAGGCTTAGTTACCAATGATATTTATTGGAGCGGCGTTCATAGCCCCGTAGCTATTGAAAGTCAGGAGGAACTTCGCTTCAAATTTTCGACCACCTTACGAGGCAGTCGCCGCTTTTCGGTGGTGCCTTTGGGGAAACAAACAACCTTTAGCATGGTCAGTCCATGGGCGGAACCCAACTTTGAAGGCAGTTTTGCAACTACAAAATATGAACCAACCGCTGAGGGTTTTTCCGCGCATTGGGAGGTCAGTCACCTCAATAGAAACTATCCGCAATCCTGGGTGGGTAAGAAATATACGCCTGCAAATGATTTCTTCGGAACGGAATTTATTAAGACCGTGGACAATTACAGTAAATCCACTCGTGTAGCGAAATATGCCATTTTAATCATAGCACTCACCTTTATGGTGTTCTATTTCTCTGAACTCATCAAGGGAGCTAAAGTGAATGCATTGCAATATGTACTCGTGGGGCTGGCTTTGGTATTATTCTACACGTTGCTTTTGTCTTTTTCAGAGCACATCGGTTTTAATGCCGCCTACCTAGTGGCAGCGCTTATGACTGTTCTCATGGAATTCTTCTACGCTAGAAGTGTTTTAGGCAGTACAAAACTTGCCGCTTATGTCGCGGCCACGTTGACCCTATTGTACAGTTTTATCTTTATTCTTATCCAATTAAAAGACTTTGCCTTGCTCGCAGGAAGCTTGGGATTGTTTGTGATACTTGCCGGAATCATGTTTATTTCCCGGCGGATACAATGGGAAGAGGAATAACGAAAAAAGCCCCGAGCACTGCTCGGGGCTTTTCTTTTACCTGCGGGGCATTTGGTTATCCCATGACCATATCTAGGTACTGTGTCAATTTTGTTTTCAGTGACTTGCGCTCGACGATAAAATCGAGGAAGCCATGCTCTAAAAGGAATTCAGAACGCTGGAATCCTTCAGGAAGATCTTTACCGATGGTTTCCTTAACCACTCGTGGACCTGCAAACCCAATAAGTGCATTAGGTTCAGCGATATTAATATCACCAAGCATTGCATAGGAAGCAGTAACACCTCCGGTTGTAGGATCCGTTAAGAAGGAAATGTAAGGGATCTTTTTGTCGTCAAGCAGTGCAATCTTCGCTGATGTTTTTGCCATCTGCATCAAGGAGTAGGCAGCCTCCATCATACGTGCTCCGCCAGATTTTGAAATCATGATGAATGGGGCACCGGTTTCTAAACTTTTGTCCATTGCCCGTGCGATTTTCTCTCCTACAACAGATCCCATGGAACCGCCGATAAAATTGAAATTCATACACGCAACTACAATGGGTCTACCGTTCATTTCACCATAGCCTGTAGTAATGGCGTCTTTTAGCCCTGACTTCTTTTGACCCGCTTTCAGGCGATCCACATAGGGCTTAGTATCCTCAAACTTCAATGGATCTTTACTTTCCATTTTTGCGTCAAGCTCAGTAAAGAGACCTTTGTCAAAGAGTATTTTAAAATATTCTTTGGCATTAATGCGGTCATGGTGACCACAGTTTCCGCAAGTCCAAAGTTCCGCTTCGTGGTCGTCCACGCTAACGATTACTTTACATTTTGGACATTTGTGCCAAAGCCCGTCAGGGGTCTCCTTTTTGTCTTTGGTTTCGGTGGTAATACCCACCTCAGTTCTTTTAAACCAACCCATAGTTTTTGTTCCTCTGTGCAGTTTGTAGGGTGCTAAAGTAGCTAAAAAGGGCACTCATCGGTAAGAAGAGCGCCCTTTTGCTTTGAAATTCTATTCTCGCCTTATGCGATGGTAATATCGTCGTTCAGGTAAACGTCCTGTACAGCGTGAAGTAGAGCGATACCGTCTTTGTATTCTTTTTGGAATGCTTTACGACCTAAAATAAGACCTTGACCACCTGCACGTTTGTTAACTACTGCAGTCAATACCGCTTCGCTCAAATCGTTGGCATCATTACCGGTTGAAGCACCACCAGAGTTGATCACTCCAATGCGACCATTGTAGCTGTTTAATACTTGGTAACGCGTTAAATCAATCGGGTTATCTGTAGTCAACTCAGAATACACTTTAGGATGCGTTTTACCGTGACCCGTAGCGTTGTATCCACCATTGTTGGTAGGAAGCTTTTGCTTGATGATATCGGCTTGGATGGTTACACCCAAGTGAATCGCCTGAGAAGATAAATCGGCAGAAGTATGGTAATCTACACCGTCTACCTTAAATGCGTCATTACGCGTGTAACACCATAGGATGGTTGCCATACCTAATTCGTGTGCACGTTCGAATGCAGCTGCAACTTGCTCAATCATTTCGCGGCTTTGTTCGTGACCAAAGTAAATGGTCGCTCCCACTGCACAAGCACCCATGTTCCAAGCTTCATCTACTGAACCGTAAGGGCTTTGAAGGAACGTGTTTGGATACGAAAGGTATTCGTTGTGATTGATTTTCACTACAAATGGAATTTTGTGTGCGTACTTACGTGCCACAGTGGCCAATACACCGTAGGTAGAAGCTACCGCATTACATTCCGCGTCAATCGCCATCTTAACGATGTTTTCAGGGTCGAAGAACATAGGATTCGGTGCAAATGAAGCACCCGCGCTGTGTTCGATTCCCTGGTCAATGGGAAGTATGCTTAAGTATCCAGTATTGGCCAAACGTCCAGTTCCGTAAAGGCGCTGAAGTGAGTTCATAACTTGAATACTGCGGTTAGATTCTGTGAAAGATTCCGTGACAAAGTTGCCAGAAGGTAAAATCGCCAAAGAGTCTTTGGTGATTGCCGTAGAAGTGTGGTTCAACAAAGCATCAGCTTGATCGCCTAGCAACTCTCTAATCTTGTCAATGGACATCATAATTCTTAGGTGTTTAATTGAGCCGCTAAAATAAACGAAATGTTTTAAGCGTGCACCCTAATTTAGAAAGGATAACCTATACCTAAAGCCAAATTAAAATCACGCAATTGTGGTGCTGTAATGACCCAGTTTGATCGGTCTACAGCGCCAGGGTGATGTAGCTTTAAACCTACATCTGCGCGAATAATGAAAAATTCAAGATCGTATCGGAGGCCGTAGCCTGTATTGATTCCTAATTGCTTGTAGAAACTATTCCAGCCAAATTTCCCAGCTTCAATGGCAGCTTCCTGCTCGCTAGTAAACGTACCCGCGTATGTTTTATCGTAGAGCCACATGTTTCCTAGGTCAAGGAAAACGGCACCTTTCGTGGCACGTTGTATGGTGAATCGGTATTCCAAACTTTGGACCAATTTTATCGGTGCCGCTGCGAAAAAGCCGCTGCTCTGAAGCAAATCTTCGCTCGTCGCTCCAGGGCCAAAGTGGTAGGCGGTCCAGCCGCGCATGTCGTTCGCGCCGCCCATGAAAAAGGATTGCTCAAAAGGGACAAATCCAGAGGGACTGTTCCAGCTTTGTGCTACTCCTAAAAAGGTGCGCGAGGCCAATTGTCTTTTTCGAACCAGACTGCGGTAAGCTCTGAAATCTAAACTGGTCTTAGCGAACTGAGCGATGGGATTCCCGTTCCATTCGTTCAAGCCGCTAATGCGGGTAAGATGCCCGCCTGTTTTTGCCGATGCGTTTAAAAAGTAGCGCCATTGATCGTTTTTCCAAGTCTTCTGGTATTGATACGAAGTCGTGGCGAAAATGATGTTTTGAAAACCTACGAAAAGAAAGGGAGCCAGGGCGGTGTCGTTCGCGAAATTTATGCTGACAAAGGAAAGTTGTGCAGGGTTGAAGACGTGCTTAGCGCCTGCTTTCGTCCAACTGTATTCAAGGTTGGTCGAAAAGTTAAATCGGTTGAATTCTTGGGCGCGGTATTGGTAGGCAACCTGCGCGCCTAATTGTGTTTTGGGTTGCCAGAACTTTGCTTGTCCAGGGGTAAGCGATTGGGGCAACAGCAACTTAGGAATTTGTAAAGCGACTCCTGCATTCAGTTCGCGCGCATCGATGAGCCAGCTGGTATTGGTCGAATTGCGTTGTTCTGTGAGGGCACCTCCGAGCGAGAGTCTAAGGGTTTCCCCGCCTTTAAAGAGGTTTCTATTGTCCCAATTGAAACTGCCGCCGACCCCTAAACTTCCGCTGTTTCCCAATCCTTCGAGATTTGCACTGACCGAACGTTTAGGCAGGGGCACGAGATTGAGCGTAGCGTGCAAGGCACTGTCTTTCGGTTGCACATTGAATTCAACAGTTTGGAAAACCCCGAGACTATTTAGGTTTCTATAGGTTGAACGGAGCAGGTTTTGATCGTAGTAGGCGCCGCGTTCGAGATAAATTTGTTCGTCGATAAATCCGGGTCGGAATCGGCGATCGTTTTGGAGAACGTCTATCCCGTGAACGGTTCGGGTACTGTCATTAACGTTATTTGAAAGCTGAAAAGAATAGGTGGGACGGACTGTGATTTTTGAAATCCGTTGACGTTCGTCCCGTCCACCGAAGATGAACGGATCAACGACTCCTGTAATGGCACTAGTATGAGGTCCGGCTGTGGTATCAATCTCGAAATAGACCCAGCCTAATTGGGCCGTGTAGTAGCCGTGGTTTTTAAGGAAATTGGTCAAGGCCAATTGCTCTTCTTCGATGCGCTCTGCGTCCAATGCATCGGTGGATTCTAAGCCCTTAGGGTAATGCGCAAGTGCAGAATCAATGAAACGGCTGGTAGAACGAAGGGAGTATTCCGATATGCTGTATTGCGGTCCAGTGGTGATGTGGTAGTGCGCAATGACCTTTTTTCCTTTTTGCTCGGTAAATGCGGTATCGCTGGCTTGGTAAAAGCCTAAATTGAAGTAGTGTTGTTTGAGCTGGGATGCCGTCGCATTAAAAGCTGTAGCATCAAAATACGCCGGAGGTTCGCCAATTCTCTTGAGCCAATTCCCCGTTGCGTTCTCGCCCAGTTTACTTCCCAGTCCGTACAAACTCACGAACATTCGAATATTGCCTAAACCCTTGTTTGGGCGTTGACGCATGATGTCGTAATCCTCATCGCTGAGCGTAGGACGCCCGTTGATGCGAATGTCGTTTTTTACTAGCAACGGCTTTTCTTTCGAGGCCTGTTGCAAGCCGGTACAGCTCGATGTAGTGAACAAGAGTGCTGCCCCGAAGAGTACGGGGTAGAAAAAGCGGTGTATTTTAGCCGTAAAATTGGTCAACGTGCTCACTAAAAATCAAGAAAAATTAATCCGCAGCCTTGCTTTACGCAAGAACCGAAAAAAGTCGGGACTATTTGTAGCGGAAGGTTTGAAGTTAGTCACGGATTTAGTGAGTGCGGGGTTATCGGTGGAAAATATCTTCCAGACTGAAGGCAGTTTGGAGGCGTTTGCAGGAGTAGCGCCTACGCGTGCTATTAGTTCGCAAGAAATGAAAGGAATAAGCTTTTTAGAAACGCCCAGTCCAGTACTGGCCCTTTTCAAACAGCCCGAACGTTTAGGGGATTTCCATTTAGACGCGGGATTTATTCTATTACTCGATCGTGTTCAAGATCCCGGAAATATGGGTACGCTGCTGCGTACTGCGCTTTGGTATGGTGTGGAGCACATTGGTTTAGTGAAAGGCAGTGTAGATGTGTTTAATCCCAAAGTGGTTCAAGCAAGCATGGGCGCGTTGGCACATGTGCAGTGCGTGGAGAAGAGTGCAGAGGAATGGGTGGAATGGAGTGCATCGAAAGGCAGGAGATTGCTTGTAGCGGATATGGATGGGACGCCGGCTGCTGAAATGAATTGGACAGCAAAAGATATTTTGGTCTTAGGAAACGAAGGTCAGGGCTGTGACGATGCATTTAAAGCCGTGGGAGATAAAGTGACGCTCCCGGGAAATGCTGCTAAGATGGAAAGTTTAAACGTAGCCATCAGTGGAGCTACGCTGCTGTACGCCTATGCGAGCTCTTCAAACGCGCTTTAAAGCGTAGGTTCAATAACACTCCTCCTATAACCAATGCGATTCCGAGGAACATCTGGCCGTTCGGAACAAAATCAAAGAGTACAATATCCCAAGTTAAAGCGAAGATGACGCCAATGTATTTGAGTGGAGCGACAGTATTCACTTCGGACAATTGGTAGCTTTTAGTCATATACAATTGGGCAAATTGTGTCATTATACCAATGGCGAAAAGTAGCGCGAGATCTGGAAGGGAAGGAGTGACCCAATTGAATAGGCTAAAGACAATCATGACAGGTGTGGCGACGAGTGGGAAATACATCACCACTACCAGCGGGTGTTCGTCTTTCAGTTTTCGAATGGCATTGTAGGCGAGTCCTGAAAAAATACTGGAGCCAACACCCAAGGCAAGGAGCGCAGGCGGTATCTGAGCGCTTGAGCCTTTAACAACCACGATGCCGATAAAGGAAACTAAGAAGAAGAACCATTGCGCCCATCGTGTACGCTCACCGAGAAGGAACCCGGCAATGAAGGCTGTGAAGAACGGGCTGAGGTATTGTACGGTTACGGCCGCGCTTAGCGGCATTTTCTGAATGGTGTAAAAGAATACCGTAAGTGCGGTCGTTCCTGCTACTCCCCGAACAACTAACCACTTTCTGTTTACGCCCCAAGGAGAGATGCCTTTGCGTTTGAGCAAGGTATAACTGATTGCAAAGGTGATCAGCGAACGAAAGAGAACTAATTCTGTCGCAGGTAAATGCGGCAGGTACTTCACCATCAGGTTGACGGCAGCGAAGCATCCCACTGAAATGAGCATGTAGCGGATGCCGGTACCCACTATTCGAAGGTGAAATTGATCAAAACGGCTTGATTGCGCAGGGCATCAAAAGCTTCGACTTGTGGTGTGCCGTCTTGCACTAAAAGGTCAGTTAATCCCCACGCAGCCCTTATTTGCGGGGAAAATTTGAAGTATTCGAAATAAAAATCGGCACCGAAACCCACTTCATAATCTGCAACATGGCGCTGCAATTTGAACAAACCATCGTCAACGACTTTTGCTTTTGAAGCAAGATCATTAGTGTACCGAAGTCCGCCCATAAGGTAGAGTCTGTAGTTGTCTATTCGGACGCTTTTAAATTTCAAATGAAATGGGAATTGAACATAGGAACTTTCGATTTGACGGGTAATGATCTCTCGTTCATTCGTAAACGGATTGACCATATCAAAGTGCAAGTTGCGCACGGTGGCGGCGAACCCTGGAGTAAAACGCAAATCTAAATGTTCCGTTAATCGCAGGTTGGATACAATGTTGATGTTATAGCCTGGCAGCGCCTCGCTCGTTACTCCAAACAGGTCCGGTTGTTTGCTGAGGTCCACAAGATCCATGTTAAAATCGTACCAATTCAGGCCAATGTGAAAGCCAAAATGCAAGGGTGTTTTATCGAACAACGGTTGATTCCGCAATCTCGAGAATTGTGCAGAGGCGAGTACCGGTGCGCACAAAACAACCCAAATGAGTACTTTTTTATTCATTCTTACTAGAACGTTCTTAGGCCTCTTTTCGTGCCTGGTAGATGGTGGCAATGCCAAAAGTAACGGGTCGCGTGCGCTTCGGTGTTAAGCCAGCACGAACGAGTTCTTTTTCAAATGCAGCGCCATAAGGGAAGGCTTCAACACTCTCAGGAAGGTACGTGTAAGCACGCGGATCTTTTGAAACCAGTTTGCCAACCGTAGGCAGAATAGCTTTGAAATAGAACCAATAGAGCTGTTTGAATGGGAAATAGCGCGGTTGACTGAATTCCAGCACCACCAATTGGCCACCGGGCTTCAATACGCGCATCATATCCTTCAAGCCGTTGTGTAAATTTTGGAAATTACGCACTCCGAAGGCAACGGTAATGGCATCAAATGTCGCATCTGCGTAAGGCAAGTTCTCACTATCGCCGAGCTCTAAGACAATTTTCTTGCTCAACCCTTTTTTAGCGACTTTTCCGCGACCCACCTCGAGCATTCCTTCGCTGATATCAGCGCCGGTTATATCCGCACCGGTTCCTTTTGCTAGAGCAATGGCTAGATCTGCCGTTCCAGTAGCTACGTCAAGCACTAAAGTGGGAGCATCCGCTTTAACCATACGGACCACCTTGCGTCTCCATCCTTTATCAATGTTGAGCGACAATAGGTGGTTGAGCAAATCGTAACGCTTCGAAATGTTGTTGAACATTTCAGCTACCTGCTCTTTTTTTGCTGCTTCGCTGTCGTACGGTTTAATGTTTTCTGCTCCCGCCATTGTTTGTAATTTGATGCGCAAAGGTAGGCTATACGGCTTAACTTCGCAGTTATGAGTAGAAGAAGAAATACCAGTCAAGACGGCGCCGATAAAAAACGGAAGCCGCTATCGCTAAAGGACTTAAGTCAGCTTCGTAAAATCTTTTCGTACCTACGTCCACACCGTGTTTTGTGGATCGTCGGCTTCTTCTTCCTCCTCATAACCATGGGGACCTCGCTATTGTTCCCGAAATTGTTAGGAGGGCTTATGTCTTCCTCTGCGGAGAATTTGCGTGGCAATATGGTTCAAATGATGGGGCTGTTGGCGCTGCAAAGTGTGGCGGGTTTTTTCAGAGTGGTGATTTTTGTCATCGTTACAGAGCGCGCACTGGCTGCCCTTAGGGAAGATTTGTACGGCCATTTGGTGCACTTGCCCATGGCGTTTTTCTCGAGCAGGCGAGTAGGCGAGTTGAACTCTCGCGTTGCTTCGGATACGGCACAGATTGGGGAAACGCTGACGACCACATTAGCAGAATTTTTGCGCGGGCTATCCATGGTCATTGGCGGGATAGCTATTCTGGCGTTTACCTCCATTAAACTCACCTTATTCATTGTAGCGGTCATTCCGCCGTTCATGATTGTCACCTTGTTTTTCGGTCGCTTTATTCGCAAATATGCGAAACGCGTGCAAGACGAAGTTGCGGCATCGAATACCATTGTTGAAGAAACTTTTGCGGGGATTCAAACGGTGAAGGCCTTTGCTAACGAAGCCTGGGAAAGAAGTCGTTATGCCAAACGCATTCAAAATGTTGTAGGTCTTGCCGTAAAAGGTGGCTACTACCGCGGTGCTTTTTCTAGTTTCATCACTTTTGGGTTATTTGGAGCAATCGCATTGGTCATCTGGTTCGGGGCAGGCATGGTGCATGAAGGAGAATTGGCCGCAGAAAAACTCAACGAATTTATTTTGTATGCCCTGTTCATCGGTGGTTCTATTGGTGGATTGGCCAACGTATATGCCCAATTACAAAAGGCCATCGGTGCAACGGAAACCATCTTCGGACTGCTCGATGAAACGGTAGAAATGGAGCCGGCACAAGCACCTGCACCACCGATCGAAGTAGGGTCTATTGCAATGAAAGAGGTGAAGTTTAGCTATCCTACTCGTGCCGATGTTCCCGTTTTAAAGTCTTTGAGTTTCGATTTACCGCAAGGTCAAACGCTGGCATTGGTCGGTAAAAGTGGCTCAGGAAAGTCGACTATAGCCGCACTATTAATGCGCTTTTATACCGCATTCGAAGGGGAGTTCACGGCAAATGGTAAGCAGGTTACTGCGCTTGATTTACAGTCTTGGCGCAGTGCACTGGCACTGGTGCCTCAGGATGTTTTGCTTTTTGGAGGTACCATTCGCGAAAACATTACCTACGGAAATACAGCGGCCACTGATGCAATGATTATCGAGGCAGCGAAGGAGGCCAACGCATGGGAATTTATCGAAGGCTTTCCAGAGGGTCTCGAAACGACTGTCGGAGATCGAGGGGTTCAACTTAGTGGTGGTCAGCGTCAGCGCATCGCTATTGCTCGAGCGCTTTTAAAGGATCCACAGTTGTTGATTCTTGACGAAGCTACAAGTGCTTTAGATAGCGAAAGTGAACATTTAGTTCAAGAGGCGCTGGACCGATTAATGAAAGGGCGCACCTCAGTGGTGATTGCGCACCGACTCAGCACCATCCGTAAGGCGCATCAAATCATCGTTTTGGAGGATGGCGCAATCATCGAACGCGGTACACACGAGGCGTTGATGAAGGAAGCAGGCACCTATGCTGAGCTGATCAAGCTGCAGGATGTAATGGGTAGAGATGTTCGTGACGAAGAGAAATCGGACCAATTGTAGGCCAACCTAAATTCATGTAGTATCTTAGGAATGATGAAACAAATCCTCAAACATCCAGCGGCAAAAATCCTCCTGAATAAATACTTTTTGACGGGAATCAGTTTTGTGATTTGGATGATTTTTCTGGACACGAATAATTACTTTATTCACGCTGAATTAACTGCGCAGATTGACGATCTCGAGAACGATATAGAGTTTTACGAAGAGGCGCTCGAGCGGGATAAAACGCTTTTAGAGCAATTGGTAACCGACCCTGAGGCTTTTGAACGATATGCTCGTGAAAACTTTGGCATGCACCGCGAAGGTGAAGATATAACCATCATAGAATTTGAATCCTCAAAGGATGACTGAAACAACCTACCGCGCCTATCCGCATGGAAAACGTGTGGCACCACTTTATACCGAGGCGCCTGACCAGCAGCCCGGTTTTCGCTCCAACCCGTGGTGGGTAATGGTGCAAGAGCATGCCGTTGAGAAAGAATTTGCGGCGAACGACTGGGCATTAGAGCGATTGAAGCACGGTGCCAGCGGTCTGCTTTTTTACCTGTACGATCACCAGTATTTGCCACGCATTCTTCGCGATATTGATTTACGCTACATCTACTTAGGGCTCGTGGTGGAAGGGAGCGGACCGGAAGTTATGGAGGCCTTACTGCATCATGCGCACAACGAGATTTTACCGCTAGATAAAATGAGTGGGTTCGTGAATATTGATCCGGTTGAAATTGCAGCAAGAACAGGACATTGGGATGAAGCGAAAATGTACGACCTCGGCGAACTAAGTAGGTTGACCCCGCCACAGTTTAAATACATGTGCGTCAATGCGAATTTCTATGGTGCATGTGGAGCTTCAGCTTCTACGCAACTAGGCTTAGCACTAGCTCATCTAGATTTTTACCTCGATGCCTTTGGTGAGGTTGGGTTAGAACAGTATTGGTTGGCACTAAGTGCGGGCACGCACCTCTTTGAGGAGATGGCGAAGATTCGCGCCATGCGTTTGCTTTGGGGCAGACTGCTTGAGACGTACGGCCTGCCACAAGTGCACTTAGAGATCTACGCAGAAACCGGCATTCAACAGCAAAGTGCATTGGATGTAGAAACAAATCTTTTACGTGCGGCCTCTGCCGCGTTTGGCGCCATTACAGGTGGTGCGGATGCCCTACAGATTCGCCCTTATACAGCGGTGCTGGGTGCAAATGATGCGGAAGCTGAGCGATTGGCTTTGAACCAGCATTATCTTTTTGCCTACGAGAGTTTCCTGGACCGGGTTGAAGATCCTGCGGCAGGGTCTTATTTTATCGAGACGTTGACGCAAGAGTTGTGTGAATCGGCTTGGGAAATTGCGCAAGAGGTACGCGAAATGGGCGGGATCTTGACGGCGCTCAAGTCGAATTGGATTCAAGATAAAATTTGGAAGGAGGCGAGCGAAGCTGCCCCAAGTGACTACTTAGGAGTGAATAAGTTTCCTGCTGTAGCTGGATTCCCTGAAGGTTTCAAGCCTGCAGCACCAGTAAGTCGCGCAGTACATCAAAAGCAGTTTGCGGAATGTGAAATAGAACCATTACGCCCGGTACGTTGGGCCGCTGCATTGGAAGAAGAACACGGTAAAAAAGCGTAGGTATGAGTACAAATTCGAAGTGGACTACGCCAGAACAAATCGTGGTAAAAAAGAACTACCAGCGCCAAGACCTTGAAGGGGTAACTCATTTGGGGACATTGCCGGGTACGCCGCCATACGTTCGTGGACCCTATGCATCCATGTATGTGGGTCGACCGTGGACCATACGCCAATACGCAGGGTTTTCCACTGCGACGGAGTCTAATGCCTTTTACCGTCGAAATTTGGCGGCAGGGCAAAAAGGATTGTCTGTAGCCTTTGATTTGGCCACTCACCGGGGCTACGATAGTGATCACGAACGGGTTTTTGGCGATGTAGGTAAAGCAGGTGTTGCGATTGATTCCGTTGAGGATATGAAGGTGCTGTTTGACGGCATTCCATTAGACCAAATGTCTGTATCGATGACGATGAACGGCGCCGTTTTGCCGATTATGGCGTTTTATATCGCAGCGGCGATGGAGCAGGGGGTTGAATTGGACCAATTAAGCGGAACCATTCAAAATGACATTCTCAAGGAATTCATGGTCCGCAATACCTACATCTATCCGCCGAAAGAAAGCATGCGCATCATCTCTGATATTTTTGCGTATACGAGCAAGAACATGCCGAAGTTTAATAGCATTTCTATTTCTGGCTACCACATGCAGGAAGCGGGAGCTACGGCCGATATAGAGATGGCATATACCTTGTGTGACGGATTGGAATATATTAAAACAGGTATGGATGCCGGTTTAGATATCGATGCCTTTGCACCACGTTTGAGCTTCTTCTGGGGCATAGGAATGAATCCGTTTATGGAGATTGCGAAGATGCGCGCGGCCCGATTCCTTTGGTCGAAACATTTAGAAGCATTGGGTGCTAAAGACCCCAAATCCATGGCGTTGCGCACCCATAGTCAAACTTCGGGATGGTCCTTGACCGAGCAAGATCCGTACAATAATGTTACGCGTACGGCTATTGAAGCCATGGCAGCAACTATGGGCGGCACGCAAAGTTTGCACACCAACTCTTTGGATGAAGCCATAGCACTTCCTACAGATTTTTCCGCGCGAATTGCCCGAAACACACAATTGCACTTGCAATTAGAAACCGATATTACCTTTACGGCCGATCCGTGGGGCGGATCGTATTACGTGGAGAAACTCACTGCGGATTTGATCGATCGCGCAACGGCGCTGATGGAAGAAGTGGAAGCACTTGGGGGCATGACGAAAGCCATTGAAGCGGGTATACCGAAGCTGCGTATTGAAGAAGCTGCAGCAAAAAAACAAGCACGTATCGATAGCGGATCGGATATTATCGTGGGTGTAAATGCATTTGAAAATGGTGCGCGCGCCGAACTCGATATTTTAGAGGTGCGCGGGGATGAAGTGCGTGAAGCCCAAGTGGCTGGCTTAGCCGCCCTGCGTGCGGCGCGCGACAGGCAAGCAGTCGATAAAGCACTTACGGCATTGTCAAAATGTGCGAAGGACGGAAAAGGAAACTTACTAGCTTTGGCTGTAGAAGCAGCGAAGGTTCGTGCAACGCTCGGGGAGATTTCTACTGCTTTAGAGGAAAATTGGGGCCGCTATGTAGCGAAAACTCAAACGATCAGTGGCGTTTATTCTAATGAAATGAAAATGAATAAGGATTTTGAGGCGGCTCTCTTGGCATCTGACCGATTCGCTGAAAAGGCTGGGCGCAGGCCGCGCATAATGGTTGCGAAAATGGGACAGGACGGTCACGACCGTGGTGCCAAAGTGGTGGCAACCTCTTTTGCAGATTTAGGCTTTGATGTGGATATGGGACCGCTTTTTCAAACCCCAAAAGAAGCCGCAAAGCAGGCGGTAGAAAACGACGTTCATATCTTAGGGGTGAGCTCCTTAGCAGCCGGACATAAGAGTTTAGTTCCTGCTGTATTGGCAGAATTGAAGGCGCTTGGCCGAGAGGATATTTTAGTGATCGTGGGTGGTGTGATACCTGCTCAAGATTATGAGTTCCTGTACGATCAGGGAGTAGCCGGGATTTTTGGTCCGGGAACAAAAATAGCCCAAGCGGCAACCGCCATATTGGATATTCTCATTGAGATGGAAGCATAAAAAAAGCCCCGCAACGCGGGGCTTTTTTATGCAATAGTATAGGGACCGCCTATTTAGCTTGACGCTTGCGGTCACTCTCGTTCAATAAGATTTTTCTCAAACGAATACTTTCCGGTGTCACCTCTACATATTCATCCGCACCAATGTATTCCATTGCTTCTTCCAAGCTGAATTTGATCGGTGTAAATAAGGCAGAGTTATCATCCTTACCTGCGGCGCGCATGTTGTTCAATTGTTTTGCGATACAAGGGTTAACAACGAGGTCACCTGGACGATTCGCTTCACCAACAATCTGACCGCCATAGAGCTGTTCCCCTGGTTCGATAAAGAATTTACCACGATCCTGGAGTTTGTCCATGGAGTACGTGCTGGCTTTCCCCGCTTCTTTAGCGATAAGAACCCCCGAAATACGACGGTCCATATCTCCTTTATACGGCTGGTATTCCTTTAAACGGTGCGCCATAATAGCTTCACCGGCTGTCGCTGTGAGTACGTTGTTACGAAGACCCATGATACCGCGTGAAGGAATCTCGAACTCCAAACGAGTAAGGTCATTCTTCGCTTCCATAACGAGTAATTCACCCTTGCGTTTGGTGACCAATTCGATGACTTTACCGGCACTTTCTTCCGGTACATCAACGGTCAATTCTTCGATGGGTTCGTGCTTCTTACCGTCTACTTCCTTGAAGATTACCTGAGGCATCCCTAATTGCAATTCGTACCCCTCACGGCGCATGGTTTCAATCAAAATCCCTAAATGGAGGATACCGCGACCGTGCACAATGAATTGGTCAGCAGCACCAGTATCTTCAACTTTAAGCGCCAAATTTTTCTCTGTTTCCAACTGCAAGCGTTCGCGAATCTTCTGCGAAGTCACGTGCTTACCCTCTTTACCGAAGAACGGAGAGTTGTTGATGGAAAACAACATGCTCATTGTCGGCTTGTCGATTTCCATTGTAGGTAACGCCTCTGGGGTTTCAGGGTCAGCAATGGTATCGCCAATCTCGAATCCATCAATACCATTTACAGCGACAATCTCACCTGCAATGGCTTCATTCGTTTTAGATTTTCCTAAGCCTTCAAACGTCATCAATTCTTTGATGCGTGCTTTTTTTATTGTTCCATCTCTATGGCATAGTGCAATGGGCATGTTCTCCGTGATCTTACCACGGGTAACGCGGCCAATGGCTATACGACCGGTAAATGAACTAAAGTCTAACGACGTAATTTGCATTTGCAAAGGACCTTCTGAAACTGCTGGTGCAGGAATGGTCTCTACAATAGTATCTAGAAGATAAGTAATGTCATCCGTCTTCGTTTGCCAATCCGGTCCCATCCACTTCTCTTTTCCTGAGCCGTAAACCGTCACAAAGTCGAGTTGCTCTTCTGTTGCATCTAGGTTAAAGAACAATTCGAACACTTGGTCGTGTACCAAATCTGGAGTACAGTTGGGTTTATCCACCTTATTGATCACCACAATAGGCGTTTTACCTAATGCCAACGCTTTTTGAAGTACAAATCGCGTTTGTGGCATAGGTCCTTCAAAGGCATCTACTAAGAGAATTACCCCATCGGCCATGTTCAATACACGCTCAACCTCACCACCGAAGTCACTGTGACCCGGTGTGTCGATAATGTTAATCTTAGTATCCTTCCAACGGATACTCACGTTTTTAGACAAAATGGTAATCCCGCGCTCACGCTCCAGGTCGTTGTTGTCCAGTAATAGATCGTCAACCTGTTGGTTGTCACGGAAAAGCTTCGCAGTGTGAAGCATGTTGTCTACCAAGGTGGTTTTACCGTGATCGACGTGGGCTATAATAGCAATGTTGCGCAAGTTCATGTGCCGAAAATTATTAAGGCGCAAAAGTAGACTCTTTTAGGGTCGTAGACTAACTTATTAAGGAGCAGTTTTTACTAACCTAAACCCCTTAATTATGGAATGCTTACCTCAATCGGTGCCTGTAGGGCGCTGCCTCGCTTTTTCTTGCCTTATTTTCATAGGCGCAAACCAATGTTTATTCGCTCAAAATGAGCGTGATACAGCCGTTTTTGTGGATAAATCGGTTCCTTTAACAATCTCGAAAGATCCAACTTTCGACCGATTCGATTTTAACGATGAAGATGGAAATTCTGCCGTTTACACCCCCCGTTTTTTAGATGAAACCGATCAAAACGGTGAACAATTGCGTTTTCAACGTCCTCCAGGTCAGCAGCAAAAGGTGGTTTTTGATTTTCTAACCACCGGAAAGAATGCGGCTGCTTACACCTGTGAATTGGTCATTGATTCTACTTTTCAGACGCAAATAATGAACTGTTGCGATGTCATTACCCCCTCGACGATCCTAGCGCCTCACGTAGCTATTCGAAAAGGCGGCGCAAACCTGAGTCTCGCCCATTATCCCTTGAGTTCTTATTATCCCATCGTGGCCTTTGGTGATGGGACACTCTATGCAACAGGCAGTAGCGGTTACTTTTTCCTTCCGCCCAATCTCTATTCAGGAAATCAGCCGTTACCATTAAAGGGACCGGGCCCGCACAAAGTGTATTGGCTCGGTGAGGATCACCCTGATGGTTCTTCTTTAGTCGTTCCGGAAACAGAAGAACGCATAGTAGAGGACGGAACAGTTCGGTTTGTTTCAGGTAAATGGCAACGTCGAATTAGGCTGCAGTAGTGTAAAGAATTCCTTATGTTGCATGCTCAATTAGAAGCTATGTATAGTACACCTTGGATGAGTGATATTGTGGTAGGAACCATGCGCTGGGGAATCTGGGATGCCAAATTTACTACTGCGCAATATGAGGCCATGATTGAAAAGGCGATGAGCCTAGGAATGAGCACTTTTGATCATGCAGATATTTATGGAGATCACACTACGGAGGCTGAATTTGGAGCTGCCTTAAAGTTGCATCCAGAGTGGCGTTCACAAATGGAATTGGTCACTAAATGCGGTATCATTCGCGTTTGCGATCAGAAGCCGGGGCACTACATTAAGGCTTATGACTTTACGAAGTCGCACATTTTACAAAGCGCAGAGGACAGTCTTCGAAACCTACAAACCGATTATCTCGACGTGATGCTCTTGCACCGTCCAGACCTTTTGATGGATCCGGATGAAGTAGCGGAGGCCTTTGAGATGCTTTACACCAGCGGAAAAGTACGCAGTTTCGGCGTCAGTAACTTTACGCCGTCACAAGTGAAATTACTTCAAAGTACAGTGCCTGTTGGGGTACATCAGCTGGAGGTTTCTGTAAAAGACGTTAGTGCTTTCGATGATGGTCGTTTAGACCAATGCACATTGGATGGGATCGTACCCATGGCTTGGTCCCCATTGGGCGGAGGAAAGTTACCGGAAGCGGTTGTTTCAGCGCTCAGTGCATTGGCCGTAGAATTTGAAGTGACGCCACAGGCCATGGCGCTGGCCTGGTTATTACAGCATCCCTCAGGTATATTGCCTGTAGTAGGAACGACAAAAGCGGAAAATTTAGAAGCGGCGCAAGCAGCGCTTAATATAAAATTGGACCGTCAACAATGGTATACTATTTACCAGGCAGCAACAGGAACTACACTACCCTAATATGGAGGTAAATGAAAATCTCGCGCTTAGTGCGGCGAATTATGAAAATCACGTAGGACTGAAATTTCAGCTCTATAACAGTCTCTTTTTAACCCTACCGCTTGACGGAATCAAAAACACGGGAATCTTCATTCCAGTGTTGAACGAATTCTGTTTGGCAAAATTGGCTGAAGGACACAGCCCCGTTCAAATAATAGCCCAGTTTTTTGAGGAATACAAGGACGGTGAAAATAGAGCGGAGCAAATCAACTTCCTATTCAAAGTAATTCAATACATCGAGCGACAAGTAGTCTTGGTAGATGCTCTTGAGGATGCTGCATACGGTAAACTGAATAACCTCTCTGGTAAAGGTTCACTCAGTGAATTCATGATGCGTATGGAGCGTGCGGGAAACTTAGAAGATTTGATGAATAGACTTCAAGATTTCTCTATTCGTCCAGTGCTTACTGCACACCCTACACAGTTTTACCCGGGTCGAGTACTGGCCATCATTACAGATTTGACTGCAGCCATTCAAGAGAACGACCTTGGAGCCATTCGTATGTATTTGAAACAATTGGGCAAAACGCCCTTTTTTCAAAAAGCGAAGCCTACTCCCTACGATGAAGCCATCAATTTGATCTGGTACCTGCAAAATGTTTTTTACCAAAGTGCAGGGGACATCACGGCCGCAATGCGCCGTTCATTGCCAAACTGGGACGGTACGCTCAATCTCATTAATCTAGGCTTTTGGCCAGGTGGTGATCGTGACGGGAATCCTTATGTTTCCGTGGATACCACATTACAGGTAGCAAATAGATTACGAGATGTTCTGTTGCAATGCTACTACCAAGATTTACGAAACTTGAGAAGACGTATTTCTTTTTCCGGTGTCTATGAGGATCTAATGGCCATCGAAAAGATGGTATTGCGCTGCATTCGTCACCAGGATGAATGGGATTTTAAAATGTTCCGTTCCTCATTGCACAAGGTCTTGAATGATTTGCATGAGCACCACGACAGTATCTTTGTAGAATTAGTGGAGGAGTTGCTCGATCGTGTAGCATTGTTCGGGTCGCACTTTGCAAGTATAGATCTCCGCCAGGACAGTCGTGAGATCAAACGTGCTTTCGATGCTGTCGCGGACCAATTAGGATTAGAAGTCCCGTCAACCCCGGAAGAACTTTTTGCATTAGAGGCACATTGGGACGGCACACTTACAGGCGATGATCGAGTTGATGATACCTTACAAAGTTTCCGTGTCATTCGCGAGATCCAAGCGAAAAATGGACCGAAAGGGGCCCACCGATACATCATTTCCAATTGTCGCGGTGCTATGGATGTCGCTCGTGTTTTTGCACTTGCCAGATGGACTGCATTTGGGGATGAGAAAATCAGTGTAGATATCGTCCCGCTTTTTGAAACTATTGATGATTTAGTAGGAGCAGGCGCAAGCATGAACACCCTGTATTCGGAGTCCAATTACCGCCGTCACTTGACGCAGAGAGGAAACAAGCAAACCATAATGCTCGGGTTCTCTGATGGAACAAAGGATGGTGGGTACATGAGTGCGAATTGGAACATCTATAGAGCTAAAGAAAACCTCACTCGTATTTCGAAGTTGAATGACATCGATGTAGTATTCTTTGACGGTCGTGGCGGACCGCCTGCACGTGGTGGGGGTAACACACATAATTTTTATGCTTCCCTAGGACAACACATTGCTTCTTCAGAAATTCAGCTGACAGTTCAAGGACAGACGATCTCCAGCAACTTTGGTACTTCAGAAAGTGCACAGTTCAACATGGAACAACTCATTACTGCGGGCTTAGAGAATTTATTGCTTGACGATGATTCTAAAATTCTTCAGCCGAACGAACGTCAGCTGCTTGAAGAGCTCAGTGATATCAGTTTGAAGTATTATTCTGCGCTCAAAGAGGATCCGTTGTTCACCGAATTCTTAGAGGAAATGAGTCCTTTAAAATACTACGGTCAAGCGAACATTGGTTCGAGACCTTCGAAGCGCGGACAAGCTAAAAAATTGGAGTTGGATGATCTCCGCGCCATACCGTTTGTGGGCGCTTGGTCCCAACTTAAAATGAATATTCCGGGTTTCTATGGGCTGGGTAAGGCATTGCAAGAGATAAGTGAGTCCGGACGTTTGCATGAAGTGCAAGCACTCTACCGCCAGAGTAAATTCTTTAGAACCTTGGTAGAAAATTCCATGCAAAGCATGTGTAAGACGTTCTTCCCATTAACGGCGTACATGGCCAGTGATATAAAGTTTGGTGCGTTTTGGTCCTCATTAAATGAAGAGTTTGATCGTACACAGCAATGGGTGCTAAAAATTTCTGGTCAAGCGGAGCTGTTGAGTAACAATCCAGGCATAAAGGCTTCTATTGCGTTGCGTGAGAATATCGTGCTGCCGTTGCTGGTCATACAGCAGTATGCACTCATCACCTTGCGTGAACAATCTTTAAGTGAAGCAGACCGTGCTATTTTTGAAAAAATGGTCGTGCGTTCGCTTTACGGAAATATCAATGCATCACGAAACAGCGCGTAGCGCAAAATTTTGCAGCGAGCATAAAAAAGGCGCCCATTGGGCGCCTTTTTTTTAATCTTGAAATTTCAGATCGTAGCGCCAGCCGGCGTAGATCTGACGGCCCATTATGGGGCCCCAGACAATTGAGGCGTCAAAACCACCATCAAAAGGAAGATTACCGCCAACAATGGGGTCAAGCTGACGCACATTCAAAGCGTTTTGAATCCCGATGTAGAATTGTCCGAAGGCACGGCCTTCTTTGCTGATTTGACCGTTAAGCATGGTAAAAGCAGGGCTTCTCTTTGCGTACCCAACGAGCGGTAAGCGTTGAGAACTGTTGTATGTCGCATTTAATTCAATACCCATTCCTTTTCTACCGGAGTAGCTTGCGCCCAAATAAACAAGATGCGGTACGTTAAGAATGACTTCTTCTAGCTTAAAATAATCCTCAATCGCTCCAGACGCATAATAAGCAGTAAGGTCGCGCTGTTTCACATCCTGATAACGGTAAGATGCCTTTATCATAGTTCTATGGAAAAGCTCATACTGACCGCCTACCTGTGCAGAAATGGAGTAGGGGCTGTAAAGAATACGCTCTTGTACATTCGGATAAGAACCACCGGGTGATCCTATCAGTAAGGTATCCGTACTGCCGTCAAAATCGAAGACAACTTTATTTGCAAATTGGGTATAGAATATATCAGCATACCATTGCATTTCTTTAAATAGGACATCCTTCGACCAATTTACTCCGATACCAAACGTATTCGATTTTTCTATAGGTTCGGTGATCGGACCGCCTCCATTACCTAGAAATACTGCCGTACGGTCGTTGGCCATATAACCCATATACTCTGCCCCTAAGGTTGCAATTCTCCACGATCTACTTGCCTGCCCGCGAAATGCCCAAGGACCGGAGTTATACTTCAAATGTAATCTGGGAACATAGAAAGGAAGATAGTACCTAAGGACATCAACTCGTTGGCCCAGGATCATGCTGAAGCCTTCACCGTCTGGCGAATTGACATAACTGTACTCGCCATAAATCCCCGTTATTAAGCCATCATAACTTCCGTCATTTTCCCACATTTGTTGGCTTACTCTAAAACTATTGGCATCGAGACCGCCTTTAAGGGTATGCCGCGTGTTAAAAATATTATCCTGAAAAATGAGGTTACCGTACAGTCGTCGCTCTTTTCCGGTAAAGAGACGGTTGCCGAAGTAACTGTCCAAATCTTGGTACACTGCACTTAGCTGTGTACCTATACTGCGGTTGATACCGCCGTCAAGGAAATAGCCTCGCTTCGCCCAAAGTTCATATCTATTAGTTTGCAGCTCGTGCGACCAGATAGGCACTAATGTCGGTGTACCGTAAAGCTTACTCCCGCCAATATTTTTAATACCACTAGCTTTAATACCGAACTGGGCTTCACTGCTGGCCCCCTGGTGTTTCCAAGCATTCTGAATAAAGACATGGTTGGATAAGGGGGCATCGAGGTAACCGTCTTCATTTCCGTCCCAACGAAAGAGTTGTTGTCTGCCGTGTACCATAACATTTGACGACCATTTTGCGCTTTGTTTCCAGGTATAAATGGCGTTTTGTTCGAAACGTCCGGGTCCGGCAAAAAGATTGAAATGCGCTTTTTCTTTGGTAAAGCTGGGACGTAATTCATAATTTATTTGACCGCTCATAGCAGCAGCACCGTTTACCACACTGCCAGGACCCTTTGTCAGTTGAATACTTTGTATCCAAGCACCAGGAATTAATGCCAAACCTAGGACGGAAGAAAGACCGCCCATAGTTTGGAGATTACCACGAGTATATAAAGCGTAGGGTCCTTCGAGACCTAAGAGTCGGATTTGTCGAGTTCCGGTTACTGCATCCGTAAAGGAAGCAGAGATGGAAGCATTCGTTTCAAAACTCTCGCTGAGGTCACAACATGCGGCCTTACGAAGCTCAACTTCAGAAATCAGCTCTTTTGAAAGCACTGATTTTTTCGAAAGTCGAACTCCGGGATCTCGATCTATTTCGACTTCATCCAGTGTTTCGAACATCTGAATATTCGATGTGTCAACCTGAGCAAAAGCCGAGAAGGCCAGCAGAAGTGCTAAGCCTAGGTATTTTTTATGCGAAGTCATTTAATGGTCGTGTTTCCCACCATGAGCATGGTGCTCTTCATGGGTTTCACCCGGCTTACACAATGGATCGCCTAAGCCGTGCTTCGCTCTTTGGTCTGGATCTCTAAAACGACAGCAGCCGTGGATGTTCGCATATTGCTCGTCTGTCGCAGGATGATTTTTTACGTCGTGTCCTACTTCGTTAATAGCGGCAATTATGGCTGCTTCGTCTACTTTAGAACTGTTGTATATCAGTTCCAAAAGGTGCGTTTCTTGACTCCAGTCGGCCTTTTTTACGCCTTGAATGTAGGCTGCGTTTTCGATGCGCTCTTCGCACATACCGCAAAGACCGTCTACCTCTAAAGTAGTGGTGTTGTATTTTGACTGCCCGTTAAGGCCAATTGCGCTCAAAAGCGCTAATGAGAAAACTAGTGATTTCATGTTACTGCGTTTAAATTAAGATTGATTTTTTTTGATGCAAACTGCACCAATAATCAAGCGTAAAACAGCAGTTTTTGATATTTCAAATAGATCGGTGGGCCGTTGTCAAAAACTAAGAGTGGCGAGCTATAAAAAACAAAGACGTTTTCAATGTGTTGCGTAGGTCGGACCGATTCTAACAGACCGAAATCAATGTTCTTGTCAAATTCAACATTAGTTAAGGTCTCATCTAATTCCGTAAACGCTGTTTCACAACAATCTTCGGAATCTAAAGACTTTTCAGTTGGATTGCACGTGGTTGTTTGCGAAGCATGACAACATACCGGCGCTGCTGTAATAGCCAAATGCTCTTCGTGTGCTACGCTCAGATGGACACTTTCTTCATGCTGGCAAAAGTGCAAATAGCTCACTGCACCCGTTGCGACAAGGGTGTAAAACAATGTGAATACCAAGACGATGAACTTCCGCATGAAGACAAATTTAACCAATACCTTTGAGCTACAATAGTTATGCCATGCGAAAAGTGATGATGTTGGGCTCGGGAGAGCTGGGAAAAGAGGTGGTTATTGCCTTAAAAAGAATGGGGTGTACGGTGGTTGCGTGTGATGCCTATGCGGGCGCTCCTGCAATGCAAGTTGCGGATGCATTTGAAGTCTTTTCTATGCTTGATGGAGCTGCACTCGAGCGTGCGGTTCTCAAACACCAGCCGGATATCATTGTGCCTGAAGTGGAAAGTATTCGAACGGATAAACTTTACGCCTTCGAAGCATCAGGCATCCAAATAACGCCGTCGGCCAAAGCGGCAAATTTCACCATGAACCGTAAGCTTATTCGCGATTTGGCAGCTCAGGAATTAGGCTTGAAAACGGCGCCTTACGCATATGCTACGAGCATGGAAGAGTTTACAGAGGCAGTAGATAAAATAGGCCTTCCTTGTGTGGTTAAACCCCTAATGTCGAGCTCTGGAAAAGGCCAAAGTGTAGTGAAAGATATTTCGCAGCTCGATGCTGCTTTTCACTATGCTATGGAGGGTTCACGCGGTGATTTAAAGGAAATTATTGTGGAAGGTTTTATTGATTTTCATACTGAAATCACGTTATTGACCGTTACTCAGAAATCGGGTGAAACACTGTTTTGTGCGCCCATAGGGCACCGTCAAGAGCGCGGGGACTATCAGGAAAGCTGGCAACCGTGCGCCATGGATTCATCGCAACTCGGGCAAGCGCAGTCTATGGCTAAGAAAGTAACCCAGGCATTGGGTGGCTATGGAATTTGGGGCATTGAATTTTTCTTAGGTCACGATGCCGTTTATTTCTCAGAATTGAGTCCTCGACCGCACGATACAGGAATGGTCACGCTTGCGGGCAATCAAAACTTCAATGAGTTTGAGTTACATGCCAGAGCTTTATTAGGTTTGAACATACCTGAGATTGAGTTGCGTTATCCGGCGGTGAGTGCCGTGGTATTGGCTGAAAAGGAAGGCGTACCAGTTTATGGAGGTATGGAATTAGCGAGTAAAGAACCGCAGTCGGATTTCAAACTGTTTGGAAAGCCAACGACTCGTCCCTACCGTAGAATGGGTGTGGTGTTAACCTATGACCGATCGGAAAAAGAGACTATGGACGAACTCCGCGCACGTGCGGCACGAATTGCCAGTGGCATTACAGTGCATTAATTTTTGCGCGAATGGGTTCGGTGAATGTCTCGACGATGTCGCGATCAAGCGATCCTAGTGTTTGTCCCTCCAGTTTGTGGTAGCGCAGTCCATGTTTGAAAGCGTTGACTAAGTTTGGGTTCGTACTCTTCATGTAATTTATGGAACCATAGGAGAGGAGGACTTCACTGTAATTCGGACCAATTTCGATGAGCGCCCCATCGCTCAACGTCAAATAATGACACAAGACCATCTGATAGGGAGCCCCTGCATTGGATTTTTCGTTCAAGATGTTGTGCTCTAATGCATCAACGACATGGAGCAATTCTTCTTTTAACTGCGCTAAAATGCGTTTGGAAATTCGTCCTGAAGCTTCCGTATAGCTGATTTGCCCTATGAGATTATCAAAAGCACTGGCCGTCCAGAATTCGGTGGTTTTAATGCCCTGGCTGAGCGTAGTCAATTCGGCACCTTTTTGAATCAATTCAGAGGGGATTTCTGCAGGGTCAAAGCGATGGTGTCTTCGCAAGTTTTCCATTACCCATAAGTAGTACCTAAACGCACTTAGCGTCGGCTGGTCCATATAGCGGTAGAGTGGCAATTCTTTCGCCGTAAAATAAAGTTGTGCACCGGGTTGTTGAACGGCGAGTTCCAGGTTTTTACGTGTGTTTTCTAGGTAAAAGTCGATGTCGCTGTATTGCTTAATGGGCGGCATCGTGGTGCACACTACAATCTGTGCATTTTCCTCCGTATTCGTTCGAAGCGCATCTATACTCAACGAGAAATGGTTGGCCAATTTAACGAGCTCATCTGCTGTCAGTGGAGTCGAACCCGTTCGCTTGCGATAAAGCGAGGCACGCGAGCAGCCCAAAACACCCATGAGGTCTTGTGTGATTTTCGATTTACCTTTGGTGGAGCCGAAAATCTCAGCAAACAATTGAACTTGGAATTCGTTGGGTGTAAACATGGTTTTTGACTGAACCCCTAATATCGTACATTTTAATTTGATGCATACCCCCGCTGAAAATGCAATTGTCGGCAAATTGCCCGGTAGATTAATTACGCTGGAAGATGGAGTCCTTCTTCCATTAACGCAGCCCTTAGTGCGTCGCAGTTCTGGGCAATATGCGCGCCAACGAAGATTGGCTGTTTTGAACCGCTGGATTCGAAAGGGAATTCTTCAAGTAGTCGGAAGCCCATGGCTTCCAGGATTTTGGGTATTACGTCCCGAAGATGCAACACGTGCGCTCGTTGCGATTAAACAGGAGCGCTTACCGGTCAAACTACTTTTGGCGGTGACGAGCGAGCCCATGCGCGCAAATAAAAATTGGTCTTCTTTTGAAGCAGATCCATTGATGACCGTTGCGGTGCAATGGACCTCGTTTGAGTCGTACGGGCAAGAGATGAAAAAAAAGTACCGCGCCCGATTAAATAAAGCGCTAAAATCCAATTCGGATGTGGAAGTTCGCGTGCTATCTGCGGATAAGGCGGAATTCTCAAAAGCAGCGGAGTTATTGGCAGCAACACTCACGGACCGCGTAGTAGCGATGCCGGAGAATTTAGAATGGCTTTTAGCGATGTATCAAGAATGCTTTGGACCCTCATTCCAAATGCACGGTTTTTTTCTTCAGGGAGCATTGATTGGGTTCATTTCGACCATTGAAGACGGGAAGCTCTTGCGGGCAATGCACTATGGTTCAATAGAAAACACTCCTCAAGATTTTTACAGTTACGCTATGTTTTATGCGATTCGACGGGGTATTGAGGGCGGATTTGAAAAAGTGAGTTTAGGCAGGACAGCGACTGAAATTAAGAGTACTTACGGTGCATTACCCGAAGCGAACTATTTTTCATTCTATTCGGAACATTGGTTTTTTCAGCAAGTATTGAAATTGGCTCAGCGACGTTATGAGCCAAAGTCATATGTTTTGCGCAGTCCTTTTAAATAAATAGTTTCAAAGGTGCCCAACATTTCATAGTTTAGAGATTCAACAAAACCGTCATTAAAATGAACGACACGTATCGTCAAGTCTTTGAGAACAATAAAAATTGGATCAAGACCAATCTCGAAAAGGATCCCGATTTCTTTAAGCATCTCGCCAAAGGGCAAACGCCAGATTTCTTATATATCGGATGTGCGGATTCTCGCGTACCCGCAAATGAAATTATGGGATTAGAGCCTGGAGATGTCTTCGTGCATCGCAACATAGCGAATCTCGTGGTCAATACGGATATGAACGCGCAAAGCGTTATTCAATACGCAGTCGAGCACCTCAAGGTGAAACATGTGGTGGTCTGTGGTCATTACAATTGTGGGGGTGTTGCCGCCGCAATGGGAAATTCCAATCTAGGCCTTATCGACGGTTGGTTGCGAGAGATCCGCGATGTGTACCGCACCCATGCTGACGCTCTGAACGCTATAGCGGATGAGCACGCCCGCTACAACAGGCTTATTGAGCTCAATGTATTGGAGCAATGCTTCAATGTGATGAAGACGGCATTCGTTCAAAAGAGCTATGCCGCAAATCACTTCCCTCAGGTACATGGATGGGTTTATGATTTAAAAAATGGTGAACTGATCGATTTAAATTTTGACTTTGAAGGAAGTTTAAAGAAAATCCAAGAAGTCTACGATATCACAAAATAATGGGAGAACACCTGTTATTCGAAAATTCATGGGGCGCCTTTACTGTAGCAAGTAGAGGCGCTTCTTTATTGTCTTTACAATTAGGAGGGAGAGAATTGCTCCACGATTTTGATGATCAGTGGCATCAATGGGCCTCCGGTGCGGTGATGTTTCCTTTTCCCGTTCGCATGTCCTCAGGCACAATAATGGAATTTGAGGGAGCCGAATATCACTGGCCCATCAACGATGAAAAACACCGTGCTGCGCTGCATGGCTTAACGCCTAGGGAGGAATTTGAATTGACCCAACTTCCGGACGGTATACAAGCAAGCTGGAACTATGACGGTTCAAAAGACTATTACCCGTTTCCGTGCCGACTAACCATTCACTATATCCTGGATGAGAACGGCCTTACCCTCGGCGGTCGTGTTGAGAATCTTGGGCAGGAAAATTTGCCTTACCACATGGGTTGGCATACCTATTTAAAGGTTGATGAAAAACCAACTTTGGAGGTGACGCCTGCCCATAGATTGAAAAAGAATGAAGTGAGTCATCCGGGCGAGAAAATTCCTTTTGAAGGGTTCAATTGGAGCGAAGAAGTGGACGGCGCCTTTTTTATGGAATCCATCGAGCTTGGAGGCACTACCATCCAACCGCTATCTGCTATTACTCAGCTATTCCGCCCTGCGGATGCCCCATTTGTGGCTATTGAGCCGATCACGGGCCTCGGTCATTCCGATTTCCCTTGGCGAACTGTACTGCCAGGCGAAGCGGATGAAGTGGTGACCTCTATTGGGCTGATGCGCCGATAAAGGCTTTTAATTCGGTTTTGCTAATCACAGGATTGGCGCCTTCTTTGCTTGCGACCATGGCTCCAAGAGCAGCGGCGTAATCTAGCGTTAGTTGCGGTTCTAGAAAGTGCGAAATACCATAGAGCATCGCGGCTAAAAAGCTATCTCCAGCACCAACGGTATCTTTTACTGTTACCGGAAAGACCTTGCTTTGAAGTGCGCCGAGACTATTGATCCAGAGTGCTCCTTGGCTTCCTCTAGTCACGATGAGTTCTTGTGTGCCAAAGTGCTCGCGCATCGCGTCAAAACCCTGCACCGGGTTGGGGTCCAATTGCAGCCAATGGGCAAGCAGTTCATATTCTTCTTCGTTCACCTTGACGATTTCGGTACCCACAAGTAATTCTAGGATGCGTTCTGAATCGATAAAAGGAGCTCTCAGATTCAGGTCAAATACACGAGTAGTGGCCTGTGTCCTGAGTGCTTTCAAAGATTCGTAGCTGCAGTTGTTTCTGCTAGCTAAAGATCCGTGCAAAAGCATATCTCCGTGTTCCCAATTAATCAATGGTATGCCAATGTAATCCCACGCGCTCGGCTCGTCTATGGTGTAGCTTACTTCGGAAGGATTAGAGGTGTCCACGGTGACCGTTCCAGTAGGGTGTTCACTTATCGTAATTAGTGCGGTACTGACGCTTCGCTCGTTTAAAATATCAAACAATTTTTGGCCGTACTCATCTCGGCCAATAGCAGAAATCACAGCACTTTCTATTCCTAGGTTCTGCCCGTGAATAGCCACGTTCATGGGTGCTCCACCCGGTTTAGCACCGCTGGGAAAGAGGTCCCACAACACTTCGCCAAAGCAATAGAGTTTAGGCATCCTTTGCGGTCAATTGGTCTTGCAATTCCTCCAAGCTAACGCCCTTAGTTTCCGGCATCATGAAGTGTGTGAATAGCAACTGCAGTACCATGAAGGCTGCGAAGAAGGCGAATACAGTCCAGCCCGGGAAGGCTTCTATAACGACTTCACCTAGCATGGTGATCAGCGCGGCAAACACCCAGTGTGTTCCTGTACCCCAGGCTTGACCCGCGGCGCGTACGCTGTTTGGGAAGATTTCGGAGATGAATACCCAAATAACGGCACCTTGACCTACTGCATGGGAAGCAATGAAGGTGAGAATGAAGAAGAGGTTGAACCCTGCCGAAGCATCAGTTTTAAAGCCATAGGCCACCATTGCCAAGGAAATGATATAGCCTACCGAACCGATGTACATCAGCGATTTACGCCCCATTCTATCGATCAGGTAAAGGCCGACGAAGGTGAACATTAAATTGGTTCCACCAATAGCGATGGAAGAGAGGAGGGAATCGGATGAGGCGAATCCTGCATTCTCCAAAATCACCGGTGCGTAGTATAAGATGAAATTGATGCCGCTTAATTGGTTGAAAAACGCCAGTAAAAAGGCGAGAAGGAGGCTTTTGTTGTATTTGCCGCTGAAAACACCCTTGCGGTTGGTTTCCTCGGAGGTGTGTTTTTTTATGGCGTCCAATTCCGCTTTCGCTTTGCCCGAATCACCATAAATAAGTTGAAGCGTAGCTAGAGCTCCGGCTTCATCATTTTGTTGGACCACGAGCCAGCGAGGAGAATTGGGAACTCCAAAAATCAAAAGGCAATATAAAGCGGCAGGAATGGCTTCTACACCGAGCATCCAGCGCCAGTCGTTAGCTCCGCCTATACCGTCAAGAAGGTAGTTCGAGAGGAATGCGATGAGAATTCCAAAGACAATATTGAATTGGTATAACGCGACTAAACGCCCGCGATTTTTAGCGGAACTGATTTCGGAAATATACGTTGGAGCGGCAACTGTAGAGGCGCCAACACCGACACCACCCAAAAATCGAAAGAATGAAAAGAGATAGGGATCTGGAGCCAAAGCTGAGCCTACGGCACTAATTAGGTACAATAATCCTACGACAATAAGCGTTTTCTTTCGACCCCAAACTCGCGTCGGTACACCTCCGCCGAGCGAACCCAAAACAGTACCCCATAGCGCCATCGACATGATGAAGACGCCATGAAACCAGGCTGAGGTTTGCCATAATTCTTTTATAGGTGCATTCGCACCGGAAATTACAACCGTATCAAATCCAAATAAAAATCCAGCAAGCGCGACGGTCAGCGACCAATTCCAAGTTTTGTTCATCAAAGTGTAAGTTAACACGTTGCAATGTAACAAAATTTGAAGGTGAGAAACGGTTTAGAATCCCGCTGAGAGTTGCAGCCATTCTGCCCATTTAATGCCTAGTTGGCTTTGGGCTTCTGCTTGTTGGATCAACGCTTTTGCAAAGTAGCTCGTTCGCAGGTTGACTTTAAGCAGTTCTGAATCTCCCATTAGCAACTTCTCGCGCTCTGCAAGCAGTAGCGCCTCCATGTTTTGCGCATTCCGCTGATTAGCGTCTAATGCTTTTTCTAACAGCAATAAACTTTGTGCCGTGGCGTTGAGTTGATTCGTCCATGCGTTTTCCTGTGCATCTCTTTCCCACTTAAACTGTTCCGTTTGTAGGGATTGACTCTTGGAATATCCGCGTCCTTCACGCAGTAATAGCGGTACGGCTACTTTCGCTTTCACAATTCTATTGCGCTCATCAAAGTCCGATGCAGTCGGTATGGTTTCAAAGTTTCCAGGCAGTAGAAATGCGCCACCGACACCAAGCTTAGGTTTGAGGTATTCTTTGGCCAAATTCTCTTTCAATTCAAATTGGCGCTCTTTCGCATTGTTGTATTGGAATAGAGGATGGCCATCGGTCAATTGCATCGACATGTTAGTACGCTGGGGCAAGGAGCGGGATGCCAAAACATTTTCAGCTAACACCATGGGTTGGCCCGCGTCACTCCAAAGCCAGTTGCTCATTGTAAACAAGGCTTGAATGGATTTTTGACGTGCAGAGAAATAAGCGGCTTCCCATGTACTCACTAAACCGTTCGCGTCTAGTGTATCCATGCCAGAAGCATCCCCAGCGAGAAAAGCTTGACGCGTCATGTTTTGTATTTCTTTAGCAGCCTGTAGCGCACTGAAATAGGCTAAGCTATTTTGCTGCGCTTCGAACCACTTCCAGTAGTCTTTTGAAGCTTTGAATAAAAGTTCATTACGGTAGAGTTCCGCCTCTGCAGCTCCGAGATGAACACCGGCTTTTGCTAGCCTTAGCGCGGTCCGTCGCTCGTCAGTAAATAGCCCATTTCCCAATTCAAGCATTCCCCCAATGGCAAAAAGGCCTTCTTCCGGAAGCTTGTCTTGAGGATTCGTATACAGACCCGCAGTTGCGTTCCAATCTAGGTCGATACGAACTGGGCCTGCCGTAGCGGTGGACAATGACCAAGAAGGAAGATTGTAATAATTTTCGTTCTCGTAGGTTTTATTCGACAAGTTACCTGCGAGTACCGGGTCGAATTGGCCGCGTCGTTTCAAAAGCTCGGCTTTAGCAATAGGAAGCTTCGCGTTTACCGCTTTCATCAGCGGATGATAGCTATCTACCCAAAGTATAAATTGCTCAATAGAGAGGGTGTCCGCTGACAGTTGTGCAGCGCAAGGGAATGTGTAGGCGGAGCAAAGAAAGATGAATAGTATTTTTATTCTTCTCATTGCTTGACTTTGATTTTTGGTTTGTCTACCTGTTCTTTAGCCAGTATAGGCTCGTAATAATCCGGTGGGAAAGCATTGAGCTGTCGCCAAATCTCATACCAAACTGGTACGGTATTTAATAAGGCAATTCCCCGTGCACCAGTTCCGGCGCGCAAATTTTCCGGCCATTCTTCGGTAGGTGCAACGAGTAATCGGTATTTGCCGTTTTCGTTTGTAATTCTATCGAGTGCCACTACGGATCCAGTGAAGGTACCGTAGCTGGTATTAGGCCAGCCGCGGAAGACGATCGCAGGCCAACCGTCAAATTGGAATTGGACTACGGAGCCTTCATGAATGAGCGGCATATCAATGGGGCTGATGTACAATTCTACGGCTAAATCATAGAGCGTAGGTACTATGGTTCCTAGCGAAGTACCCTCTTTTACCGTTTCACCTATACCGCGCTTTGTGATTTTCGCGAGCATTCCGTTTTGAGGAGCGGTGATGTAGTAATAGGCATTGCGCATTTCGTAATTACTCAAGGTGTTTCGCAACTTTGATAAATCTCCCTGTGCAGTAGCGAGCATGCTGCTTGCGGTAGCAAGATCGCTTTGCGCTTTTGCTATTTTCTCTAAAAACGCATTCGTGTTGTTTTTTAACGCTAAGCGCACATCGAGCAATTTATTTTTACTCATTTCCCACTTTTGTGCGGTCTCTTGAGCTTTGGCCTGACTTTGGGCCAATTTTATTCTGTACTGTTCGACATCCGTACGGCTTTTTAAGCCTTGCTCTAGTAGTTGATTGTAACGCGTAACTTGAGTTTTTGCAACTTCTAGATTTTGCGATTCCGCAAAGAATTGGGCACTATCACTTTCCGATTGCGCTTTTGCTGCGGCTAAATCGTATTGAAGACTTTGTGCTTTTACTTGCTGATTGATTCTTAAACTTTGAATTAGAGCGGTTAAGGCCTCAACCTTTTGCTCATAGCTCTGCACCCCATCTTCTTTCGCGACAATTTGCTCCTTCGTGCGTTCAATCAATTGGGGGTCGAGGTATTCATTCTTAATTTCTCGCAAACGAGCTATGGTATCGCCTAGATTGACCACATCACCTTCTTGCGCGTACCACTGGGCGATCTGTCCTGCAATAGCGCTCTGAATTTCACTGGCGCGCTGACCCGGTTGCAACATGGTTACAGTGCCCTTTGCCTGAATATTTTGCGTCCATGGTAAAAAGAGGACGACCAGGCTTAGCACTCCGGCAATAATGAAATTACGTTTAACCTTTGGTCCTATGAAAGGGTTGCCTAAAAGTCCAAAGCTTCGATAGCGTTCTGTTTTGAGGCGCTCATTTATTCTTTGTTTACTTATGTTTAGCATCGTCTGTTAGAGTTCAATGGTAAGGTTACTGTGTGTCTTAACGGTCTCAAGATTCGAGGCTGCTACGAGTGTCCATGGCTGACGATCGTCCCACAAAAAGTCAATAATTTTTTCCCGCTCTTTTGGGTCAAAAAGATGGAAAATATCATCCAATAGTAACAGGCGTGGACGTGTAACAATACTTCTAGCGAGTAAGATCCGTTCCACAATGCTACTGGATAAAGGACGCGTGGTAGGACCAACAGCCGTCTCTAGACCTTTGTCTAAACTTTTTATAAACCCCTCTAGTCCCAGACCTACGGTAGCCCAACGGACATCCTCAAGCTCAATTTCGGGTCGTCCTAATGTGATGTTTTCTAATAGCGTTCCTTCGAAAAGATCTTCACTCAAAAAGCAATCGCCCACATGGTATCTTAAATCTGCAGTATTCAGCGATCCTGATGGGTAGCCGTTGAAACTCACGGTTCCTTTTGTGGGCTCATATTGAACGGCCATTAATCGCAGTAATGTAGATTTTCCGGAACCGTTTTTACCGGTGATCACTGCTCTTGCGCCGGAAGGTATAGTGAGATTCAGGTTAGAGAGTATTGAGCGCGATCCGTCTTCCGATGCATAGTTAAGGGCTTTTAGCTCTATATCAGCACCCATACCTGTGTCGATGTCTTCAAAAAGTACATTTCCTTGATCTTCTTCGAGCGGAATATCGGTAACGGTGCTCATTTTTTCTACCGCCGTCAGTACGTCGTAGATCGGTTCCATAGTTAAAATGAGCTTTTCAGCAGAGTTGACAATAAGGATGATGACAATTTCAGAAGCAACGAATTGGCCAACATTTATTTCGTTTTGAATAACAAGCAAACCGCCAATGATTAGCAATCCTAAGGTTACAAGCGCTTTAAAACCAACGATGTTCGCGTATTGGAAGATCAAGACGCGCCAATGTTTTTTACGGTGAATGAGGTATTGCTCCACCAATTGATCTGTTTTCTCCAAGGGAAGTTCAGTATGCCCCGCTCGTTTGAAGGTATCCATGGTACGCGCAATCTCTTTCAGCCAATGTGCGATTTTGTATTTAAACGTACTCTCCTTCATGCTACTATCAAGGCCTCTTGGCCCCGTGTAATAAAGAATAGCAGCGAGCAATGCAATGAGGGCTAATCCAAAGGTGATGAAGAACGGGTGATAGGTAGCTAGCAAAATTAGTCCAATGACTATTTGTAGTGAAGAAGCACTAAAATCCATCAGCATTTTAGAAAGCCCCTTTTGCACATTTAGTGTATCGAAAAAGCGGTTAATAAGCTCAGGAGGATAGGTTCCGCGAATGGACTGGTTTTCAAATCTAGGAATGCGGTAAGTGAATTCGAAAGCGGCCCTTGTGAAAATACGTTGTTGAAGAATTTCCGAAATAGACAATTGGAGTACTTGTAAGATTCCACCTACAATAACCCCCACAGTGACTAAAGCACTCAGGATGACCCAGCTCGTGCTCACTGTGCCGGCTTGAATAAGTCCTACAATCGCTTGAACACCTAATGGTAAGCTCAAATTTACCAGGGCGTAAAATAAAGCGTATGCGTAGAGATAAAGAATGTCGCGACGGTCCTCAGCGAGCATCGCTATGAATTTTTGAAAGGGATTTTTAGTCATTATTTACGTAATGCTTTAAGTGTCATATCAATCAGAAATTGAACGATTTCCTGCTTACCTCCTGAAGAATCTGAAAGACGTGGAAGATGCTCTGCGAAAAATTGCTGACTCTGAGCAGCTTCAACGATAGTCGCAAACAAACTGTGTGGGTAGGGGTAGGTCGGATTAATTTGTAATGCCAATTGGCTCAAGGTTTCACAAATTCTTTTGTACCCTAAAAAGTACCCTTCTTTGTTCTCTTGATCCACATCCTTAGTGAGGTAAATCTTTGGGTATTCAGCAACTACAACGCGTTGCAATGCACGTTCGTCTATATGAGGAATACGCTCGTCCTGCTCCATAGGAAGCACCAACAGTTCAATCGCTTTTTTTAATTTTTCCTCAGGACTGTTAAGCAATATAAATTCTTGCGCCATTTTCACTTCAAGCCAGCCCCAATACCAATTGATGAGATAGGTCAATAATTGGTGTTTGTTTTGAAAGTAGCGGTAGACCCCGGATTCTGTGCTGATGATTTCACGAGCAACTTTTTTAAAAGTTAAGTGCTCATAACCCAGCTCATCCATTAAGGAGATGCTCTTAGATAAAATACGTTTTCCCAGCTCCGTTTCATCAGGGTTCTTACTGTAAAGTTTCGCGCTGATGGTAATGTTTAATGCATTCATAGATGAGTATAACGCTTTGCTATAATAATTGTTTAGCACACAAATATAATAGTAATACTATCGATTATGCAAATAAAAACCTACTGGCGGCAGAAAGACTACCTTTGTAGCGCTCCGTTAAGTTAACGGAAGCCTAAAAACAATATATGACCTTTGATTCATTGGGGCTTAAGCCTCAAATTCTATCAGCCTTAAAAGAACAAGGCTACACCCAACCGACACCTATTCAAGCTCAAAGTATACCTGTCCTCTTAGACGGTTTTGACCTGCTCGGTACTGCGCAAACTGGCACGGGTAAAACAGCAGCATTTACCATCCCTATTATAGAACATTTACTCGATACACCTACTGAACGCAAACGAAGCATAAAAGCTTTGGTGGTTACACCAACGCGCGAATTGGCCTTGCAGGTCGCAGAAAATGCGAAACGATATTCTTCAGGGACGAGCCTTCGCACTGCCGTTATTTTTGGTGGTGTTGGTGCAAATCCTCAAATAGATCAGCTCAAACGTGGCGTTGATATTTTAGTAGCTACTCCTGGCAGACTACTAGATTTACAAGGGCAGGGATTTATAGATCTGCGTAACCTCACACATTTTGTCTTGGATGAAGCCGATCAAATGTTGGATATGGGCTTTATTCATGACATCAAAAAATTACTTCGTCTTCTTCCCTCAAAACGCCAAAGCTTGTTCTTCTCAGCGACGATGCCGAAGACGATAATGGAACTTAGTGGGCAGATTCTAAAGCCAAATTACAAACAGGTTCGTATCGCCGTTGAAAAGCCAACAGCTGAACGTGTAACACAATGCGTGTATTACGTTAGTAAAAGTGAAAAGCCCGCACTACTCATTCATCTTTTAAAAGACTTAGAGGGGAGTGTGCTCGTTTTCGGTAGGACAAAACACGGTTGTGATAAAGTTGTACGTATACTCGATAAAAAGGGAGTTAGCGCTGCGGCAATCCACGGAAATAAAAGTCAGAATGCAAGACAAAAAGCACTGAAAGGCTTTAAGGATGGGACGGTTCGCGTTTTAGTTGCCACGGATATTGCAGCACGCGGTATCGACATTTCAGGTTTAGAACATGTGGTTAACTATGAACTTCCCAATATTCCTGAGACGTATGTGCATCGGATTGGACGTACTGGACGTGCAGAGGCATCGGGATCTTCTATCTCCTTTTGTGCTGCAGATGAACGAGCCTATCTAAAGGATATCGAAAAACTGATCAAAGCGAGTGTTCCTTTAGTGGAAGAGCACCCGTTTACCGAGGGGGCTACTGAAGAATGGGCCGTGCCGGAGAATCGTATCCCGGTTAAGCAGGGGCAGCGTGCACCCCGCACAAGCCGGAGTCCCAAGCAAGGTGGTGGAAATTCTCGTTCTGGAGCTCCTGCTCGTGGAAAACGACCTTCTCGAAGACGCTAGTATTTTAGCAGTTCGAGCACTTTTTCCTCAAAACGAGTAGGTGTAAATTTCTTTATGGGGAACCCCAGGGGTCCAATGCCGGCTTTGTGGATTAACTTATTCCAAAGAAATTGATCCGCAATGTGTGGCAGAATCAGCTGAGGTTTATCAAACCGCAGTGCACTGTGTGTAGTTCCGGAGCCTCCGTGGTGAACCACTGCGCAAACGCGACTAAAGAGCCAATCGTAAGGAATGTCCTTTACAAGAAAGATATTTTCGGGTAAAGGACTTTCTATTTCAATACCGCCCCAACTGGAGTTGATAAAAATGGGTAGGTTGTGTTTCTTACTGAGCTGTACCAAGGCTTGACCTACCTCTTTAGGTTTCGCATTGATCATTGAGCCAAACCCGACATACAAGGGGTTGGGGAATTTTTCTATGAATTGTACTAAATTTTCTGAAGGCTCCCAGTGCTTAGACTTGTTGCGTTCACGAAAATCTGTAACCTTTACGTGTGCGGGCCAGTACGCAGGTTTGGGGAAGAGACGCTTAGAGATGGGGTATTCTACGTGGACCACCTTCAGTAGGAAATGCTTCACCTCTCGGCGCTTTAATGGTGCCCAATCCCATGCTTTCATGATTTTGTTACCGTAACCTATGACGGCTTGGGAAATGATTGCGGAATTTGTGAGCGTGTAGCTTAATGTATTCCACAATCTATTATTGAATTGGCCCATTCCTATGGCTGGTAATTCACGAACGGGATGCACCAAACAAGGCATTGGGATAAGTAATTCCACCCGTCGGTTTACTCGTAAAGCCGCCATGACAGGATAGGCGCATTTGATATGATAGATGATTTTGTCCGGTTTGAAATTCAGATCTGCATTTCGCTGATCACGGATCAGTTGCTCTTGAATAGGCTTTGTTTCTCGTAAGAGTTTAAAAAGCGTTCTAATTCTACTGAAACCAGAGCCGATTTGACCCGTGATTTTTTTTACATCAGGCGCATCGATCATGTCGAGGTATTCGTGAGTCATCGGGAAAAAGTGTGGACTCACTTCTGAAGCGAGCGCACGAAACTGTTCCGGCATACAAAAAGCAACTTCGTGTCCGGCATCGCTAAATTCTTCGCCTAAAGCTAAATACGGTTCCATATCTCCCCGAGAACCTAGGGTCATTAGTAGAATTCGCTCCATATTGGTAAGTTACGTTGGAAAAGATTATTTGAATGCTGTGACACAACTTTCAAAAAAAACTTTTACCCGGTCGTAACGTTTTAAATTTTTAGAGCCTATTAAGGGTAAACGAAATAAAAAATGAAAAACGCCGACATGTCATTGATTGTCAGCGTTTTGTCAGTCAGCCGCCCCAAAATGGGACGGCTAAAAGTGGAGCTGGCGGGAATCGAACCCGCGTCCAAACAAGGAAGCCTGAGGCTTTCTACATGCTTATCTTATGATTGAATTTTCGACCGATCTCTGAGCATAAGCACCCTAATCACAGCTTATCTTCTAGACTTAGGCTAGCCCGCGAAGCGAAGGCTAACTGCATTCCTGAATTTTCCACACCTCGTGATCAGTCGCCTCAGGACGGGGGCTCCTGCGAGATGTTCAGCTCCTATACCTGGTATAGGATTAGCAAAATCGACATCCTGTCAGATTAAGCGGCCAAAGCGTAAGAATCTTCGCCAGTTAAAAAAAAGTGAAGCGGTGTATTAACGAGCAGCCCCTTCCGCGCTCGACATGCTTACATCAACCTTCGGCTTGCTGTCAAAACCAGTCAGCCCCAGTAAAGTTGTGGATTGCGAAGATAAGCGAATTCTAGGCCAATTATGTGTACATCACCACAGGAACTATGGAAATAATCGCTAAAATCTGTACTATCTTTAAGGATATGAAAATCGGCATAATAAGAGAGGGTAAAGTCCCAATAGATAAGCGTGTTGCGTTAATCCCAGCACATGCGGCGGCATTGAAAAGTTCGTACAATTGTGAGGTGGTGGTTCAGCCTTCCGCTATTCGTGCCATTACGGACGAGGAATACGTGAATCACGGAATTGCGTTACAGGAAGATGTGTCGGATTGCGATGTCTTGTTTGGTGTAAAAGAGGTGCCCATTCAGGATTTGATTCCGAACAAAACGTATTTCTTTTTCTCTCATACCTATAAGCAACAGCCTTACAATGCAAAGCTTTTGAGGGCTTGTGTCGATCGTAAGATTCGTTTGATTGATTACGAATTACTCAAGAAAAACGGAAATCGTGTGGTGGCATTTGGCCGGTTCGCAGGTTTGGTAGGTGCCTACAACGGCCTACGGGGCTGGGGTGAGAAATATGGACAATATTCGCTCAAGCCTGCACATGAGTGTCGTGATATGCAAGACATGTTTGACCAACTCAAGGGAATTGATTGGCCGGCAGATCTGCGCATCCTTCTCACAGGGAAAGGACGCGTGGCAAGCGGTGCTGTGGAGACACTTGTGGCTTCGGGTATTCCGCAAATTTCACCTGAAGAGATTGCCGGTTATGAGGGTTGTTTTTGGAGCCAATTGGACGTAGAACATTACTACAAGACCAAAGACGGACGGCCTTTCGGTCGCAAGGAACTCTTTGCGGATCCGAGCGGCTATGAAAGTGATTTTATGCGATATGTGCCATTTGCCAAGCTGTATATCGCTGGGCATTATTATGATAGCCGGGCGCCTTTTATTTTCACTAGAGAGGATGCAAAGCTGCCAGATTTTGCCATTACCTATGTGGCGGATATCAGCTGCGATATAGACGGTCCGGTGGCTTCGACTTTACGAGCCTCAACCATTGCTGATCCATTTTATGGATACCTAGCCTCTGAGGAGAAAGAGGTACGGCATGATGATCCTGAGGCTATAGGAGTGATGGCGGTGGATAACCTGCCTTGTGAACTGCCTAGAGATGCTTCGCTAAGTTTCGGTAATGACCTGATGACCCATGTCATTCCAGCGCTTTTTGACGGAGACAAAGACGACATACTTTATCGGGCAACGGAATGTGAAAACGGCGTGCTAACAAAGTATTTTGAATACCTACAAACCTATATAGATCAGGCGTAATGGCTAAGAAGGCATTACATATCAGCAAAGGGGTAAAGGAGGCACCATCGGTAAATCCTAAATTACAAGCAGGGAAGAGAAGCAGCCGCTCTGTGATTGACTTAGCTGAAGCTATTTTAGTGGGTAACCGAACAGCTTTAGCGCAAGGGATTACCCTTGTTGAGAGTAATGCAGCGGCAGATATGAAGAACGCTCGTTCACTCTTAAATGAATTGATGCCGCATACTGGGAAGAGTTTTCGCGTTGGAATTACTGGAGTACCTGGAGTGGGTAAGAGCACTTTTCTTGAAGCATATGGCACTGCATTGTTGAATACCGACCCAAATGCACGAATAGCAGTACTTGCAGTCGATCCCTCTTCTGAAATCAGTAAAGGCTCTATTTTAGGCGATAAAACGCGAATGATGGAATTGGGTAAGCATGATCGTGCATTTATCCGTCCAAGTGCTTCAGGCGGTACCTTAGGTGGTGTCGCAAGAAAGACTAGAGAGGTCCTTTTGTTGTGTGAGGCTGCCGGATTTAATTACGTCTTTATCGAAACCGTGGGCGTTGGTCAGAGCGAAACGTTGGTTTCGAAACTAGTGGATTGTTTTCTCTTTTTGGCAATGCCCGGTACTGGTGATGAATTGCAAGGATTAAAAAAGGGAATCATGGAAATGGCAGATATCATCGCAGTAAATAAAAGTGAGCCCCCAAACACCGCTGCAGGCGAACGAAGTGCGCTTTCAATTCGCAGTGCCTTACAGTTGTTTACAAATAAGGCATACGATTGGCATCCTCCCGTAGTGCTGACTTCGGGGTTGACAGGTTCTGGTTTTAGTGAATTAGAATTGGTTTTTGACCGCTACCGAAGGCACGGTGTGGCAAAAGGATGGTTTGAAGGTAAGCGTAAAGAACAGCAAGCGTATTGGTTCGAAAATTCAGTTCGTGAAGGGGTTTTCGAGCTCCTTAGCAAAAATGAGGATTGGCAAAAGCATTATGAAAAGTTGGGCAGAGAGGTCGCAGAAGGACGATTAAACCCATTCGAAGCCAGTGCTTTACTGGTTCACTCCCTTCAGGGTAAGGTTTAGAAATTCCTCGCTGCCTCGTGCTTTAGTAGTAGAATAGCGGCCTTCGTGGGGAAGATATCTCCCATCATCTCAAGCTCGATTAACTTTCTACTTAAATCAGCTGATGTGGCTTCAGCGCCTAATTCTGCCGCAGTCTTATTAATTAACGAAACCACTTGGCTTTTTGCGCTCACTACGTGATTCCAAGCGCTGTCTGTTACATACACTTGCTGGGAAATGTTGTAATCAAATTCGTCGCGGACGGCATCCACTAGCAGTTTTCTGTAGTTGCCAATATCCAAGGAGCCAGGCTTAATGCGTAAAACAAGACGGTTTGGACTAATGCGTTCTAAGAGTACAATAATCCGCTCGTACGCTTGAAAACGCATGGGAAGCGCCTTTTTCTGCAAGTCTTTACGCAAGTAGAATTGGCGTCTTTTTTCTTCGTTATCTACGAAGTTTGATAGCAGTAAATAGGTGAGCAACAGCATTAAAGCCGCTGGAAAAGTATACTTTAGAATTTCAATAAATGCTTCCATGAATATGTCTTGAGGCATACAAATATCGTTATTTTTGCCACCTTATTATACTTTATCCATGCAATCACTTTCAAAAAGAGCACAAGAGATGGGTCTGCCTATGACCATCGAGATGGCTAAAAAGGCGCGCGAATTAAGTGCCACTGGTAAGAACGTTATTAGTCTTTCGCTCGGGGAGCCAGATTTCGATACGCCAGAGTTTATCAAAGACGCTGCATCTCAAGCCATGGTCGAGAACTACACCCATTACATGCCCGTACCTGGTTTTTCTGATGTTCGAGAAAGTATTGCAGCTAAGTTCAAACGCGATAACGGTATAGAGTATACCGCGGATCAGATTGTAATAAGTACAGGCGCGAAACAGAGCCTTTTAAACATTTTTTTGGCTCTTGTAAATCCTGGAGAGGAAGTGATCATTCCCGCACCGTACTGGGTGAGTTATATGGATCAAGCGGTCTACTGTGGAGCCGAAGTTAAGGTGCTTCCGACTACAATGGAAAGTGGTTTTAAAATCACCGCGGACGAATTGGAATCGGCCATCACCCCAAAATCTAAAGTGCTTATTTTCTCGTCACCTAACAATCCTTGTGGCGCAGTATATAGCAAAGAGGAATTAGCAGCAATAGCCTTAGTAGTGGCAAAGCATCCAAACCTCTATATAATTTCAGACGAGATTTATGAATTGCTGAATTATGGAGAAGTAGCGCATGTCTCAATTGCAAGTTTTCCTGAAGTCTACCATCAAACCATAACGGTTAACGGCTTATCAAAAGGATTTGCAATGACCGGCTGGCGTATTGGTTATATTGGAGCGCCTGAATGGATTGCTAAAGCGTGTACAAAGTTTCAATCCAACTTTACCTCGGGAACGAATTCTATTGCTCAGCGCGCGTGTAAAACTGCAGTTGAAGCGGATCCTTCAACAGTGAATTACATGGTGGAAAAGTTCGCGTATCGTCGTGAAAAAATGGTTGCGTGGATGAAGGAAATCCCCGGTTTTGAACTAGAAACCCCTCCAGGAGCATTTTATGTTTTTCCAAGGATAACGGCTCTTTTGGGTAAGAAATATAAAGGGAAAGTTTTAGAGACTTCGCTTGATCTCAGTATGTACCTGCTCGAAGAAGGCCTAGTTAGTACAGTTCCAGGAGATGCTTTTGGATTACCCGGATACATCAGGTTTTCCTATGCAGCGGCAGAAGCGGAGTTGGAGGAAGCAGTCAAGCGAGTGAAAGCTGCTGTGGCAAATTTAGAGGACTAAGTCCAATTATTTTGAAGATAGAAGTTTCGAACGGCGAGATATTGGATAAGGTTTCCATTTTAGCAATAAAATTGGAACGTATTACGGACGTTAAAAAACGTCTTAATGTCCAAAACGAATGGGATGCACTACAAGAAGCGGTGCAGCGCATAACGAGCCTTGCGAATCCTTTAGATGAATTTAACAAAGCCGTTGCCGGACTCAGGGCGACCAACGAAGCGCTGTGGGATGTCGAGGACGCGCTGCGTTTGAAGGAAAAAGCGAAGGACTTTGGAGACGCATTCGTAGTTCTCGCACGGGAAGTCTATATTCTGAATGATCGACGCGCTGCTCTAAAAAGTACGATAAATACGCTTACAGGCTCGAGTCTTCGAGAAGAAAAATCATACGAAGATTACTGAGCTACAGGACGTTTAAAGGAATAGTCCTAACTTCGAATTAAGAGAAGAGAAAATTTTGAGCATAGAATCGCGATTTAATGCGCTGCGGGAGCGCATCAATATTAGGCTATACGATAGCCGTGACTTTATGTTGCGATTACTTTCTCGTGGTAGCGTTTTAGTAGCGCTTAGCACGCTAGTGGCGTTGGTGTTTTATCACGGTTACACACTAGAGCCCCATCAGAATACCATCATCGGATATATTGTTCGTGGTTCCATAGGGTATTACCTCATCAAGTTTTTACTCGAGCTCTTTTATAATTTCCATCCGAAACAATTTTTAAAGGACCGTAAATGGGAGAGTGCATTAATGCTCTTCCTGATCATTGACATACTCGTTATAAATATGACGGGTTTTGAGCTGCTCAATCAAGCCGGTTTATTACTTAAAATACCGGGACTTCAAGAAAGCTTCTTGATTGTGTTGCAATGTTATGTTCTGGTCATCGTTGGACTAGAATTCGGCAAAGTAGGGGAGCTCTTACCGCAGTCAAAACTAAGTCCACCAACGCTGTTGGTATTGAGTTTCTTAGTCTTAATTGCACTGGGTACTTGTTTGTTAATGCTACCCGAGATGACCATTACAGGCGAATCAGGGCTCGATCTATTGACTGCTTTATTTACGAGTATTTCAGCAAGCTGCGTAACGGGTTTAAGTTTGATAGACATCAGTACGGTTTTAAGTGGTAAGGGCCAATTCATTGTGATGCTGTTAATGCAATTAGGAGGATTAAATATCATTTCCTTTGCGGCACTCTTTGCCATACTTCGGGGTGGCTTCGGAATGCGGCAGCAAAATTTCATGAGTGAGAACTTAGGGGAAGATTTAAAACGCTCTCAGTCGCTGATTTCTGCAATTTTCAGACTCACTTTAATTATTGAAGGAACAGGCGCATTATTCCTAGGAATCTTATGGCGAAATGATTTTGATACCTTGGGTACGACCATCTTTTATAGCCTGTTTCACAGTATTTCGGCATTTAATAATGCGGGTTTTTCCCTCTTTTCAGATTCATTAGCCTCTCCTGCTGTACAATGGAATTTTAGCGTGCATTGGGTGATCGCACTCATGATTATACTCGGGGGAATTGGATTTGGTACGTTGACAGATATTTTACGTCAGCCTTGGCGTACGCAGCCCATTTTGCGTTCCTGGCGAACACTCCGCATTGGGACTAAATTAGGTTTGGTTGTATCGGCCACTTTGATTGTGCTTGGGGGTGTGATCTTCTTCTTTTTAGATCCAGGAAGCCAAGACGTCGGTGCCCATATTAGCCACAGCTTTTTTCAAAGTATTACAGCAAGAACAGCAGGGTTTAATACCGTTTCTATAGGGGCGTTAGCTACACCCGCTTTGTTGTTCTTGATCTTCTTAATGTTTATAGGTGGAGGATCTGGCTCAACGGCAGGTGGAATTAAGACCAGTACTTTTGCATTGGTATTTATGAGTGCTGCGGCCACCATTCAAGGAAAGAAGAATATCAACCTCTACAGAACACAGATCCCATGGGAATTGATGAATCGCGCTTTTGCGATCTTTTTATTCTCTGTGGTAAGTATATTATTGGGAATTTTCGCCTTGACCATTCTGGAGCCGAACATGGATTTACTCGACCTGGCATTTGAAGAGGTAAGTGCCTTTTGTACCGTAGGTTTAAGCACCGGTATTACCGCGGATTTAAACTTGGGTTCAAAAACTGTTTTGATGCTGTCCATGCTCATAGGAAGGGTAGGTACATTGACTCTGGCCTTTGCGTTGAGCGGTCAACGGCAGGAAGTAAATACCTTTAAATACCCGAAAGCGAACATCCATGTAGGATAAAAAAAAGCTGCACAGCGCAGCTTTTATAGGGATGATCAAAGGGAGTTTAATTTTTATCTTGAAAATCAAGATCCTTAATTCCCAGTGCTTTTAGGAGTTTCTTTCCATTGACTTTCAAAACCTCTTTGATACCCGTGGCTACTTTTTTAGCAGCATTGTCATCAGGTCTTGATACAAACTTTGAATCTCGATAACTAACGCCTTTTTCTGGTTTCGTGTAAAAATAGGTATAGAAGCTCTTACGCGACTCCCCCTCTGGGATCGTTATTTTCTTATAGCCGTGAGGACTGTTTTCGTCGGTATAAAAGATCACTGCTGTATTAAAGGTAGGGGGTACCTGAACTACACATTCAGTCATTTCTTTGTTCCACAATTCAAGTGCACCTCCGTATTCTGGTTTCCAATTCTTGTTGAGGTAAACCAACAAATTAATTCTCCGCCATAATCCTAGCTTTGGATTCATATTGACATCGATATGGACATCTACATACGAACCGTTTTTTCCCTGATGTACCCCAGATCCTAGAGCATCGGTGGTAGTATGCAGGCCTTCTATGCCTGTGATACGACTCAATTGATCACTCCAGTCTTTAGATGCAACAGCCTCCCGAACTTTTGAAAAGGAAGGGTGCCAACGGTCAAAATGATAATCTTCGCTTTTATCCTCGTTTAAGCTTTTACGCTTTACGTTTAAATCGTCAATAGAAGGGAAATGGGTAAACAGATCGTGCGCTATTTCCTCAGCGAAGAAATTTTCCATGACCAAATACTTACAAGGCTTTGCGTTCTCATAAGCGACCTTTAGTGCGCCGGCATAGCTGGCGTCGAGATATTTTGGATTGATTACTCCTTGTCCCATGGGAAATAAATTATTACCTCAAATATAACGGCTAGTTTCTCTTTTGTCTCGTGACATCGGTCAGTTTTCCATAGACAATGAAAAATAATTTCGGCAAGAATCGTTTGAAGGGTACCGCAAAGGTTTCGTATTTGCCTATGAAAAGATTCCTTTTGGGCTTAATTCGAGTCGATTGCTGGTAAAACTTCCGGGCGAAAACCATTGGAAGCATTCCTTTTTCCTGAGCGACGCTGTTTTTTTGAATAGGCACTCCCGTCGGGTCTAGACTATTTAGAGTAACGGCAGTGTTGATGAAACCTGGATGAACGATACCAATATGGACGGCGCTCGAACGCAGTTCGTACTGTAAGCTCTCGAAATAGCCAATAACGGCGTATTTGCTCGCTGCATAAGCGGCTAATTTCGGTGATCCAAAGTGGCCAAGTATACTTGCAATGGTCCAAATTTGGCCATTATTGCGTTCAATCATTTGTGGAAGTACTGCTTTCGTAAGGGCTACAGCTCCCCAAAAATTCACCTCTAAAACTTTGCGTTCTACAGCGGTATCCATTTCCAATACTGTGCCGAGATGCCCCAGTCCAGCATTGTTGATTAAGATATCTATAGAACCAGTAAACGCCAAAGCTTGGTGTGTCCAAACTTCGGCGTTTTCATGTTGTTCTAAGTCTAAGGGGAGAATGTAGCTGTGTTCAGGATGGGCCAATCGCTTTTGGAGCGATGCGAGCACCTCTGAACGTCTTGCACTTAATATGGTGTGGTAGCCTTGAGCATTATAAGTTAAAGCCAGTGCTTCACCTATACCGCTTGATGCTCCTGTAATCCATACTGTTTGTGCTTGCTTCATTTCAATCCTTTGAATCTAAAGTAAGCTTTCTACTAGAAACTTCTACGGCTTCTTCCAGCGCTGCTTGATGATCCTTTAGGATAACCGCCGCCCGCTTTTGATTTGCCGTATCCACCGCCAGAAGAACGTCCACCTGTTCTGGCGCTTCCACCTGAACGACTGCCACTGCGGTTGTCATCTCTATTGAAACCACCACTGCTTCTTCTATCATCGCTTGTTCTGTCGTTACTGAAACGCTCGCGTCTTTCCGTACGTTCGCCGCTGATGCGTTCACGTCGTACTGGACGGTCTCCTGAACGGTCGCTTGGGCGGTCGCTTGAGCGTGTACCTCTGCGGTCCGAACTTCCTTCAAAGCTGCGTTTTCCTTTGTAACCACCGCTGTCTCTGCGATCTCTACCACCACCATACGAAGGGCGCTCTGCTCTTGTAGAGCTACTGCCTTCCTCGAAGTATGAATTCACGACATAAGATCCGGTCTTAGCACCGTTTAAACGCGCTGCAACTTCTACAGCATGACGGTCTTCGATATCTATTTTAGTAAACGTTTTGTCCATATCGATTTTACCGATACGCACTTTTGTTCCTTCCATAGCATCGTTAATCAGCCCCATGATGCGGCTTGGATTCACGTTTTGGCGGTAGCCTAAATCGATGACCACCGTTTTAAAGCCTTCTTCTCTGCCTGTGGAGCGATCGCGCTTTCCATGTTCTTTGGGGCTTGATGCTTTTTCATTGATATCGCGTGCGCCGCGGTAGCGACTGAGCATAACAGAAGTTTCGTGGCCTACAAAACGCTCGATCAACTCTGCTTTACTCAAATGTGCCAATTTATCCATGGCGACATCTAAAAGTTGAGGATCAATGGTCGTAGTGTGCTCAAAGCTTACGATCTCGTCGATTGCTTCTTTCATTTTGATGCCACAGATATCATCACCACTCGGAACTGTTTTCTCTTCAAACTGCTTACCAATGAGGCGCTCAAGGTTTTTGACTTTTCTCATGTTACGACCGTGCGTAATCACTAAAGAAATACCACTGGCCCCAGCGCGTCCTGTACGTCCTGAACGGTGCACATAAACCTCTGGATCATCCGGTATGTTTACGTTAATGACGTGTGTCAAATCGTTTACATCAATACCACGGGCAGCAACATCTGTAGCCACCATGATGTTCAATTTCTTACGACGGAAGCGACTCATTACGTCATCGCGTTGTGCTTGACTTAGATCTCCGTGTATTGCTTCTGCACGGTAGCCGTCACCAACGAGTTGTTCAGCGATACTCTGGGTTTCACGGCGCGTTCTACAAAATACAATACCGTACATGTTTGGGTTGAAATCCACGATACGTCGCATAGCTTCGTAGGTGTTCTTTGAACTCACAACATAAAGTTCGTGTGCAACGTTAGATGCACTAATATTGCGCTTACCAGCGGAGATTTCCTTAGGGTCGTTAAGGTACTTCTTGGTAAGGTGTTTCATTCCATCAGGCATGGTTGCACTGAAGCATAAAGTTTGTTTGTGCTCAGGAGTATTGCCGAGAATGGCGTCCAATTCGTCTTGGAATCCCATACTCAACATCTCATCGGCTTCATCCAAGACTAAAAACTGAACATCTTCGATGCGTAATTTTTTACGCTGAATAAGATCCAACGTACGTCCTGGTGTGCCCACAACAATCTGTGGACGGCCTTGTAATTCTTTTATCTGCTTAGTGATTGGAGCGCCACCGTAGACGGCAGTCACTTTCACATCCATAAACTTCGTGTACGAAGCAATGTCATTTCCGATCTGCAAACACAATTCGCGCGTTGGCGCTAAAATGATTGCTTGTACATGCTGTACATCTGGATCGAGGTTGTGTAAAATAGGCAACGAAAATGCTGCCGTTTTTCCCGTTCCTGTTTGCGCAAAGGCAATAAGATCGGTTTCGTGTTCTAGTAAATGCTCAATACTGAGCTTTTGAATAGGTGTAGGTGTTTCAAACCCTAGTGCCTCTACGCCTTTCACAATTGAAGGGTGTAGACCACTGTCTTTAAACGTTTCCATAAATGGAGTTGGCTCTGCCAAATTTTAGTTGCCCAGTACCGCTGGGTGCGCCCTTTGAACGTCAGCGCTTCCCAAACTAAAATTTGACCCTACTTGGAAAGATGGACGCCCGTTTCGTGGTGCAAAGGTACAACTAATTAATTCATTAGAAGTTATTTAACGCCTATCCCTCGAATCACACAAGCTGAGCCCTGATGGAACGGACCTTCATTCAGTGTTATTTCCTCCTCCCAAACCCTCAAAGGATCGAAATAATCGAGCAAAGACGTTATGCCATGGGTTGTAAAAAGCATCGATTCGTTTTGTGGTCCTCCGCTACCTCTACCTAGATTCTTGTGTGAAAAGCCTTCAAGTAAAAGTGTGCCGCCGGGTTTTAGGAAGGAATTCAAATGGGTATAAATAGGTTGTAAAAGCGTTGGTGGAACATGGAAGAAGCCGTAAAAGATGAGATCGAAGTCAGATGTAAAGTGAACGGCTAATGCATCCTCAACGAGGTAGGACACGGCTACACCCGCTTGATGGGCCAATTTCATGGCCTTCGTCTTTCCCGACTCGCTTTGATCGAAAGCTACAACGTCCCAGCCTTTCAGAGCTGCATAAACGGCATTTCGCCCTTCACCCTCTGCGGGTAAAAGTAATCTACCGGGGGTACGTTGGTCCAATTGGGCTTTGAAAAAAGCATTAGGCTCGGTGCCGTAGGCATATTCTTCTTCGGCATAGCGGTGGTTCCAGAAGTCTTTCATGCATTTGAATTTGAACGAACAAAAGTACGGCAACATTGAAGCAACGCCGAGTATAAGCTGTATTTTCGTCGTGAGCATCCCATGGGTTGAGAATAGGGACTGATTTTTTTTAAAAATTCATTTCAGGGGGTTGTGATTTCAAAAGTCTATTCTATATTTGCAGCCCCGAACAAGTAGGGTAAAAAGTATTGTTATGAAACGCACATTTCAGCCAAGTAATAGAAAACGCAGAAACAAGCACGGATTCCGTTCAAGAATGGAGTCTTTTGATGGACGTAAAGTATTGGCTTCTCGCCGTGCTAAGGGTCGCAAGCGTTTGACTGTTAGTGATAAAGGAAATTACAAAGGTTAATACATGTTAAAAACCTTTTAATAAGATATAGGTGTTGCCGAAAGCAACACCTTTTTTTTGGCCCAAACCACCACTAACTTTGTACAAATCTTAAAAGCTCATGCCGAAAGACACTTCCATTAAACACGTACTCATAATCGGATCCGGTCCTATCGTGATTGGCCAGGCCTGTGAATTCGATTATTCTGGATCGCAAGCATCAAGAAGTCTCCGAGAAGAAGGAATCATTGTTACCTTAATCAACTCAAATCCAGCAACTATCATGACCGATGAGGTCATTGCGGATAATATTTATTTGAAGCCTTTAGAGGTAGAGAGTATAGAGGAGATTTTACAAAAGCATCCAGATATTGATGCTGTATTGCCGACAATGGGTGGCCAGACTGCATTGAATTTGTGTATCGATGCAGATAAGCAAGGTGTTTGGGAAGAGTATAAAGTTGCTATTGTTGGAGTAGATATTGCAGCGATCAATATTACCGAGGACCGTGACGAATTCCGTCAGCTCATGGAGACTATTGATATTCCGATGGCTCCTTCGAGAATTGCAAAATCTTTCTTGCGCGGTAAAGAAACTGCTCAAGAGTTTGGATTTCCGCTTTGTGTTCGTGCCTCGTTTACTTTAGGAGGTGCCGGTGCGACGTTCGTTCATAGTGAAGAAGAATTTGACACCGCATTGAGCCGTGGGTTGGAAATTTCTCCGATTCATGAAGTAATGATCGATAAAGCACTGCTCGGATGGAAAGAGTATGAGCTAGAGCTTTTGCGCGACAAAAACGATAACATCATCATCATTTGTTCTATTGAGAACATGGATCCGATGGGAATCCATACCGGAGATTCTATTACGGTAGCTCCGGCGATGACTTTGAGTGATACGACCTATCAGAAAATGCGCGATATGGCCATCAAAATGATGCGCAGTATTGGGAATTTTGCAGGTGGATGTAATGTTCAGTTTGCGGTCAGTCCTGATGAACATGAGGATATCGTTGCGATAGAAATCAATCCACGCGTGAGCCGTTCGTCGGCCTTAGCTTCAAAAGCAACAGGATATCCTATTGCAAAGGTGGCGGCGAAATTGGCCATAGGATATTCACTAGATGAATTAAATAATCAAATCACGAAAACCACGACGGCTTACTTTGAGCCTACGTTGGACTACGTGATTGTAAAAATACCACGTTGGAACTTTGAGAAGTTTGAAGGTGCAGATACGCGTCTTGGAATTCAAATGAAGGCCGTGGGTGAGGTCATGGGTATCGGTCGTAGTTTCCAGGAAGCCCTCCATAAAGCCGCACAATCTCTTGAGATTAAGCGCAATGGTTTAGGAGCAGACGGCAGAGGTTTGACCGATCATGATATCATTTTGCACAAACTTGAATATGCTTCTTCAGACCGCTTGTTTGTGATTTATGATGCCATTCAAATGGGCATTCCGTTAAGAACCATTTACGATATCACGAAGATTGATATGTGGTTCTTAAAAGAAATTGAGGATTTAGCACGTGTGCAGTCGGAGATTGAAAAGCACAATCTTTTATCCTTGCCGAAAGAGCTCATGCAAGAGGCGAAAATGAAAGGTTTTGCGGATCGCCAGATTGCGCACATGATCAATGCGCTTGAAAGCGAGGTTCATACGAAGCGAACAGATTTTGGCATTAATCGCGTTTGGAAATTAGTTGATACTTGTGCGGCGGAATTCCCTGCGCAGACGCCGTACTATTATTCGACGTTCGAGATGCCGCATCAAAACGTAGACGGTGTTGAGATCATTGAGAATGAAAGCGTCGTAACGGAAAGAGAGAAAATAGTTGTTTTAGGTTCAGGGCCAAACAGAATTGGTCAAGGAATTGAGTTCGATTATTCTTGTGTTCATGGTGTGCTTGCTGCTCGTGAAGAGGGCTATGAGACCATTATGATCAACTGTAACCCTGAAACGGTAAGTACAGATTTTGACACCGCGGATAAACTGTACTTTGAGCCGGTTTTCTGGGAACACATTTACGACATCATATTGCACGAGAAGCCACGTGGCGTTATTGTGCAGTTGGGTGGACAGACCGCTTTGAAATTGGCGGAAAAACTGAGCCGCTACGGCATTGAGATTATCGGAACTTCGTATGAAGCACTAGATTTAGCCGAAGATCGTGGTCGTTTCTCGAATCTATTGAAAGACATCAATATTCCATATCCAGAGTTTGACGTTGCAACAACGGCAGATGAGGCATTGGACATTTCAGACGAATTAGGTTTCCCTATTCTCGTTCGACCGTCTTATGTATTGGGTGGTCAAGGAATGAAAATCGTTATCAATAAGCAAGAATTAGAGCGCCACGTAGTGAGCCTTTTTAAAGAGTTTGAGGGTAATAGAGTATTGTTAGATCATTACTTAGACGGGGCAATTGAGGCTGAGGCGGACGCCATTTGTGATGGTGAAGATGCATACATCATCGGTATTATGGAGCACATCGAGCCTTGTGGTATACACTCGGGTGATTCTTCAGCGGTTTTGCCTCCTTTCAATTTAGGTCCGCTAGTGATGCAGCAAATCAAGGAGCATACCATCAATATCGCGAAAGCGCTTGAAACGAAGGGACTCATTAATATCCAATTCGCCATTAAAGATGATGTGGTTTACATCATTGAAGCGAATCCGCGTGCTTCTAGAACGGTTCCGTTTATCTGTAAAGCCTATGGTGAGCCGTATGTGAACTACGCTACCAAGGTCATGCTGGGGACTAAGAAGGTGAAGGACTTTGATTTTAATCCGCATCTTGAAGGATATGCAATCAAAATTCCAGTATTCTCGTTTAGTAAGTTCCCTAATGTGAATAAGAAATTGGGGCCTGAAATGAAATCGACTGGTGAGAAAATTCATTTCATTAAAGACCTTAAAGATCCAGTATTTAAAAAGTTACACAGCGAAAGAAGCTTGTACCTAAGCCGCTAGTATATTTTAACGAAATGCTTTAAGATCCCGGCGCCGAAAGGCGCCGGGATTCTTTTTATCTTGACAAAAATTTTCACCATGTTTCGTTTTTTATCCCTTACCATTTTAGCCTGGCTGATCTTCAGATGGTTGGACCGTTTTTTTGGCGGTAGAGGCGGTTCGAATCGCAATCCATCGGCTCAAAAGAAGAAAGAACCCAAAGGAAAGGCACCTTCTTCAAGTAAGGTGCCGAAAGATGTAGGCGAATATGTCGACTACGTTGAGGTTAAGGAAAACAAGAAAGAGAAGTAGATGAAGCTCGGAATCATCACCTACTATTGGCCGCCTGCAGGTGGTCCTGGGGTTCAGCGTTGGCTGAAGCTTAGTAAGTATTTAGCACGTGAGGGTGTTCAATTGTACGTGGTGACTGTTGATGCTGAAAAAGCGACGTATCCGCTGCGAGACGAAGGTTTGCTTAAGGATGTTGATGCGAATATTAAGGTCTACCGAACCGAGACATCTGAAAAGTTTGGAGCGTATAAAAAGGTTACGGGTAAAAAGTCCGTGCCTTTTAGTGGATTCTCAGGTGAGGACGCAAATGTGAGTTTCCTACAGAAATTGGCCCGATTCGTTCGTGGGAATTTCTTCGTTCCGGACGCTCGTAAAGGTTGGAATTCACATGCCTTTTCAGCGGCATCGGAGCTCATTAAGACGGAAAACGTTCGGCATTGGATAACGACATCACCGCCGCACAGTACACAGTTGGTCGGGTTGAAGCTCAAAGAACAGTTCGGTGTCCACTGGACTGCAGATTTTCGAGATCCATGGACAGATATTTATTACTACCGCAAGTTTTACCCAACAGCATTGACGCGTTGGTATGAGCGAGGATTGGAACGTAAGGTTTTTGCAACCTGTGACGAGCTGATCAGTGTCAGTCCAAGCTGGAGCGGGCTGTATGAACAAAAAGGCGGTTTGAAAAAGGGGAGTGTACATACCTTAACTAATGGATTTGATCCAGAAGACTTTAGTGCATTAGTTCCCCAGCGACCTGCAAAATTCACATTACTATATGCCGGTACACTGGCGGCACAATACCCTTGTGGTGAATTGGT
>Ga0209654_1000225_pt1 | contig 59405 bp, 61 predicted proteins | sample SaaInl1SG_22_DNA_FD_184646 | JGI IMG/M metagenome (GOLD analysis project Ga0209654, IMG submission 184646) | Marine microbial communities from expanding oxygen minimum zones in the Saanich Inlet - ESP_161SG_22_DNA (SPAdes) (version 2) | ecosystem: Environmental > Aquatic > Marine > Intertidal... | reverse complement strand
ATAATAAAAAACGGAGACATTCCTTTTTAGGAAATAAAACAATAAAAGAATTTGAATTAGATATGTATAACACTAAATTAGCAGCATAGTCACTCAACTAATTGTCCAGTTTTTTGTTGCAAGTCCACCAAAATATTACAGACGTTTTTACACTTCAACTTAAAAGAATTTTAATTTTCTTTGGCCACTTGTAGTGCTGTTATTTTATATTCTAATACAGCAAGTTCTTCGCCTTTTTCTATAATTTCTTCTACACCAAGAGTATCATTACCGTTTACAAAATCAATAATCACTTTTTGTTGGGACAAATAATATTCTAAAGCTTCATCAATTTTATTATCCATAGTAAAAGTGTTATTGAATTATATGCTTTATCTCCTTTCGATATTGAGAAGCACTTTTCCCTGTAATTTCGTTAAACTGCTTATTGAAATGCGAAAAATTGTTGAATCCACACTCGTAACAAATGTCAGCAATACTCATTTCGCTTTCATTTAAAAGCTTGGTAGCGTGCACAATACGGTATTCATTTACTATTTGGGTAAAGGTTTTTCCTGTGGCTTTTTTAAAATATCTACAAAACGCCGGAACCGTCATGCTTACCTTATCTGCTATTTCATCCAAAGTGATGTGGTTTTGAAAATTGGAGTTTACATATTTAAATATATCCCTGATTTTTGAGCTTTCTTGCGCTTCTGTTTCAAAAGCAACACCATCGGCATTTAAAATTTCATAATCATCAGTAAGCGCTAAATACCTTAAAATCTCCATCAACTTGATAGAGCGCTCCAAACCTTGATAGTCTGAAAGTTTTTCAATTTTAGGCCCAATTATTTTTTTGGTTTCCACCTTAAACCGAATACCCTTTTTTGCCAATTCAAACAAAGACACGAGATTTACTGCTTCCGGAATATTCAAAAAATCTTCCCCTAAAAAGTTGTTTTTAAAATGTATTGTGGTTTCTGTGCCTTCAGCAGTTAATCTATCAGTAAATCCATTATGAGGTAAAAATTCTCCTATAAGAATTAATTGACTATTATTAAAATAGGATAGATGATTCCCTATATGGGTTTTTCCTTGTCCTTTATTAACGTAAATAAGCTCTAGTTCTTTATGAAAATGCCAATAAGCATCATTTCTATCTAACTTCTCAGTATGCTGCTTAACCATAATAGAGCTACCGAAACTTGGTGTTAGCTTTTTAAGCGTAGGTTTCTTCTTTATCATTGTAGGCTATTTTAATGCAAATTTAATGTTTATTATGCATACATTATATATTCTATTACCTTAAATATATACTATATTAACTTAACACTTATTTAACATTAATTTAATAGTTAATATAGCATATAAATTAGCCAAAATTGATGTTTTATAAGGTGTGCATTACGTATATCTTTGCTCTATAAAAAGTGGCAAACCCTAACTTGGTAAAAAATGAAAAAGATATTTAATACCATTAGGATATAGATAAAAAATAGAGTGCTTTACGCAAGTAAGCGCATTTAGAAAATACATTAATAATTAATTTTAATGTCTTATTTAGTTTAGTTGGTTAAAGGTGGGCTGTGGTGGCCCACTTTTTTTGTTTGAGAGAAAATCAATTGTATAAAAAAAAGCACTTTATTTAAAATCAAAGTGCTTTTTTGAGTAACTCATTATTAAAAATCTTTCTTTTTCATATTGAATTTAACAAGAGCTAACTGCAATAGGCTTAACAATTTTCTATAATCTGATATACAACAACTGAAACGCCAAATGCTTTATATAAATGGGATTTGGAACTAAAATTTTTCTTTTTCACAGCAAATTTTTACCCACTTTATTTATTAGATGCAAAAAAAACAAAAAGGTTGCGTTAGGAATTAAAAAAAACAATTACATACTTAAAATAGACTTTAATGAATGTTGAAAACTATTATTGTAACATCTCGAAACTTGTAGTATTTTAGCTAACATAATTTTTTGAGAAAACGAAACAATGAGCAACGAAAAAGAAGCAAAATTAAAGGCACTAAAACTTACATTAGACAAACTAGATAAAGCATACGGCAAAGGCACCGTAATGAAAATGAGTGATGCTGCTGTAGTAGATGTGGATGCCATCCCATCAGGATCATTGGGTCTGGATATTGCATTAGGTGTTGGTGGTTATCCGCGCGGACGTGTAATAGAAATATACGGTCCGGAATCATCGGGTAAAACCACATTAACATTACACGCCATAGCCGAAGCTCAAAAAGCTGGAGGTATTGCAGCATTTATTGATGCAGAACACGCGTTTGATAGATTTTATGCCGAAAAATTAGGTGTAGATATAGACAACCTTATTATTTCCCAACCCGACAACGGTGAGCAAGCACTAGAAATTGCCGATAATTTAATCCGTTCTGGTGCCATAGATATCGTTGTTATCGATTCGGTAGCAGCTTTAACGCCTAAAAGCGAGATTGAAGGAGAAATGGGAGACTCAAAAATGGGCTTGCATGCGCGTTTAATGTCTCAGGCCTTAAGAAAGCTAACCGCATCTATAAGTAAAACGAACTGTACAGTTATTTTTATTAACCAATTACGTGAAAAAATTGGGGTAATGTTCGGCAATCCTGAAACAACAACTGGTGGTAATGCCCTAAAATTTTATGCTTCGGTACGAATAGATATTCGTAGATCTACCCAGATTAAAGATAGCAACGGCGAAGTTTTAGGAAATAAAACAAGAGTTAAAGTGGTGAAAAATAAAGTAGCGCCACCCTTTAGAATGGCAGAATTTGATATTATGTATGGCGAAGGTGTGTCAAAAGTTGGTGAAATATTAGATGTAGCCGTAGAGCACGATATTATTAAGAAAAGTGGCTCCTGGTTTAGCTATGGTGAAACTAAATTAGGACAAGGTAGGGATGCTGTAAAAGCTATAATTAAAGACAACCCAGAACTGTTTGAAGAACTGGAAGAAAAAATCAAAGAAGTTATAAAAAGCGAATAATAAAAACCGATAATTTAAAAAAATCCCGTTAACGCGGGATTTTTTACTTTTATACGCAACCTTTTATTGAGTTTTGCATCTAAAGAGAAAGTATTGATTAAACCCAAATTAAATTTTTTATGAAAAAGTTTTTTATTTTAAGCTTTGTGGTGGCGTTATTATTTTCCTGTAGTCTTGATGATGATGGCCCAAACTTCAGCTTTGAATTAATTCCTATTGAAAGCGTTGATATTCCTGATGAATTTACTTTAGGAGAAGTTTACCCTATCACTGTAACCTATGAAAGGCCTACGAGTTGCCATACCTTTAGGGAATTTTACTATGCAAAACATAATAATGAGAGGACAGTCGCAGTAATTAACACAGTGTTTGATGAAAATAATTGCGAAGATTTAACCGATGCCATGTTAACTGCCTCATTCAACTTTCAAGTTACTAGTAATGGTTCCTACATATTCAAGTTTTGGCAAGGAAAAGACGAAAACGATGAAGATATTTATTTAGAAATAGAAGTACCGGTAACCAATTAAACGAAGTGTAAACTAATTTTTGTGTCATTTGAGTTTAAATCAACTCATAGAAAAATGTAAAGCCAATGATACCAGAGCACAGGGGGAATTATATCAGCTCTTTTCGAGTAAGTTATTTTCTGTATGCTTAAAGTATTCGCGTAATTATGTAGAAGCACAAGATAATTTACAAGATGCCTTTTTAACGATATTTGATAAAATTGAACAGTATAAATACAAAGGTTCTTTTGAAGGTTGGATAAAGCGTGTCACGGTAAATACCGTTTTACAACGCTACCGTAACGAAAAAGTTTTTGATATTATAAATGAAAATATAACTGAAGACATTGAAATTGAAGTTTACGAGGACCAGATATCCATAGATTTTCTTCTAAAATGTATTCAAGAATTACCCGATAGATACAGAATGGTGTTTAACCTTTATGCACTTGACGGGTATTCGCATAAAGATATAGCAGAAATGCTAAAAATTACTGTAGGCACTTCAAAATCAAATTTAGCCAGGGCGAGACAAATTTTGAAGCAGACTATAGAACAAAATAGCGAGAAGCAAAACCTACAATCCTTATAATGGGAGAGAAAAAACATATAGATAGATTATTTCAGGAACGCTTTAAAGACTTTGAAGTACAACCTGATGATGCTGTTTGGAGTAATATAGAAGCTAAGCTTAATGAAAAAAAGAAAAAGCGACGTGTAATACCTATCTGGTGGCGTTACGCAGGTGTAGCGGCACTTTTGTTGTTAGCATTTACTATTGGTGCGTACTTATTCGATAGGGACAATTCTGAGAATACCATTCCACAAATAGTTGATACCGAACAAAAAGACACAGAAAACGCAACGAACAAGAACTTGTTGAAGAAAAATAATAACCTTATCGGTGTAGATGACACGTCTATAACATCAAATGTTGATGATACTGATGGCGCATCTGTATTGCCTTCTAATACTTCAAAAGGTACATTTAAACGTAATTCTAAAACAGTACATCAAGAGACTGTAGTGGCTAATTCAAAAGAAAATATTTCGGTTAATAAATCTTCAAAAGTCTCCAAAAATAAGTCTCGAGCACTATTTAACGATGATGCCTCTAAATTGATAACAGATAATGGCGTTGTTGAAAATAAACCGGAGCTTAAAGACGCTTCTAACGTGAAACAAAATAATTCTGATGCTTTTAATAAAACGAATAACCCTCAACAAAATGCCTCTACAATTGCTTCAGATAATACTGCTTTAAAGACAAGCGATATTAAAACGACTGATGTAGCCGAAAACGAATCGAAAAAAGAAGAACAATCGATCGAAGAGGCCATTGAGAAAAATAAGGCGCTTCTTGAAGATAAAAAAAACGAAGTAGCTGCAATAAACAAATGGAGTATTGCTCCAAATGCAGCACCAGTATATTTTAGTAGTTTGGGTAAAGGCTCTTCAATTGATGCTCAGTTTAACGAAAACTCTAAAAGTGGAGAAGTAAATATGAGTTATGGTCTCAACGCAAGTTATGCTATAAATAAAAGGCTTACTGTACGCTCAGGAGTTAACCGTGTAAATTTAGGGTACAACACTAATGATGTTGTGGTTTTTAGTTCTGTAAATGCAAGCACTAGTACTAAAACTTTAAATACCTTAAGTAGTAATGTGTCGGATAATATGGCTCAAACATCTGCCATAAGTGCTGGAGAGAATGTATCAATTATAAGTGCTACATCTTTTAAATCCAGCAACATAGCTGCTTTTGAAACTACAAACACCAGTATTAATCAGTCTTTTGGGTTTATTGAAGTGCCTCTAGAATTACAATATGCTATATCAACCAAACGCTTAGGAGTAAATGTTATTGGTGGTTTTAGTTCATTGTTTTTAAATAATTATGAATCGGTTTCAGTTATAGAAGGACAGCGCACGCGTTTACAAGAAGCCGATAATATTAATAATACAAGTTATAGCGCCAATTTTGGTTTGGGCTTAAATTATAAAGTATCAAAAAAGATTAATTTGAATTTAGAACCTATGTTCAAATATCAAATTAATACGTTTAAAAATACGTCTGGAGATTTTCAACCCTTCTTTATTGGGGTTTACACCGGATTCGGAATTAAATTTTAGGTTTTTGGTTAGATTGATATTGGCTTTCCTTAAGCTCGAAAGCTGATGTCTAGAAAAAACTGCTCTTCCCCCAAGAGCAGTTTTTTATTTTCTAAAAATTACTCAAATGCCTTAAGTTGCTTCATGATAATAGCCCGAGAGCTTTCGTTTAAACTCCTAGTATCATGAGTTGTTAAACCTTTGGTTGATAAAAACTTATGAATCTTTACGCGCATTCTACCTGGTCCACCACTAAAGAATGTATATGAAAAGCGTTTTTTATTATCGGCAAAGGTTAATGGCACAATTGGAATTTGGTGATTTATGGCTAAACGGAATGCACCATCTTTAAATTCGTCTAAAAGCACAGATTCGTCTGGTACTCCACCTTCAGGAAATATACAAATACTTAAACCTTGTTTCAAACGTTTTTGTGCTCTTAAAAATACGGCACGCCTACTTTCTGGAGAACTTCTGTCTACCAAAATACACGTACGTTTATAGAAAAAACCAAACAATGGAATTTTTGCTAGTTCCTTCTTCCCCACAAACACAAACGGATTTTTAACTACAACCAACATCAGCATAATATCGGCCATTGAAGTGTGGTTTGCTATAAACATATAGCTTTTTCCTTGCTCTGGTATTTGTTCGCGTTCAATATTATAACGAAAGCCCATGCCTATTAAAATGAATTTCGCCCACCCTCGTGCTAATTTAAAAAAGTGAGGATACCAAGATTCCTTTAAAATAGAAATCAAGAGCAATGGGAACAATATTAAAATTGGCAATGCCACAAGGATGTAAAACCAAATACGGTATAACACCCAGAATATGTATTTAAAAACCATCATTACTGCCAAAAATAAGCAATTGCATTGAGGTTTTTATGAAATCGTTTACCTTTGCTTTCGGTTAAAAATTAGAGTTTAATTTAAATTAGATTTCTGCCTTGGCGGGAATGACGAAATGGCAAGAATACTTACAGGCATACAAAGTACAGGAACACCACATTTAGGAAACATTTTAGGCGCAATTATGCCAGCAATTAAAATGGCCGAAGACCCAAAAAACGACTCCTATTTGTTTATTGCAAATCTGCATACCTTAACGCAAATTAAAGATGCTGCTACACTTAGAGAAAACACCTATTCTACTGCTGCAACTTGGTTAGCTTTTGGTTTAGATATCGAAAAAACTGTGTTTTATAGACAAAGCGATATTCCTCAAGTAACCGAACTGTCTTGGTATTTAAGCTGCTTTTTTCCGTACCAGCGTTTAACGCTTGCACATAGTTTTAAAGATAAAGCTGATAGATTGGAAGATGTAAATTCTGGATTATTTACCTACCCAATGCTTATGGCTGCCGATATTTTATTGTACGATGCCAACATTATTCCTGTGGGCAAAGACCAATTGCAACATATTGAGATGACACGTGATGTAGCCTCCCGTTTTCATGCGCAAGTAGGCGATACTTTTGTAATGCCTGAAGGGAAAATTCAAGAAAACACCATGTTAGTTCCTGGAACGGATGGTGAAAAAATGAGCAAGAGTAGAAATAACACAATTAATATTTTTCTAGCGGATAAAAAACTGCGTAAGCAGATTATGTCTATTAAAACGGATAGTACACCACTTGAAGACCCTAAAGATTGGAAAACCTGTAATTGTTTTGCAATTTATAGTTTATTAGCAGATGATGCTCAAATTGCTGAAATGAAAGCTAATTACGAAAAAGGTGGTTATGGCTACGGACATGCTAAACAAGCCCTATATGAATTAATGATAGAAAAATTTGCTGAACCTCGCGAGCGTTACAATTACTATATGAATAACCTTAGCGAAATTGACAAAGCTTTAGCTATTGGTGCTGAAAAGGCAAAAAAAGTGGCTGACAGCGTTTTGGCTAGGGTTCGTAAGAAGGTTGGGTATTAAATAACCTCAAACAACTTACCAGGTAAAGGTCTTACCACACCTTTTAATTCCATATTCAATAAGATACTTGCAGTTTTAAAAATAGGTAAGTAGCACTCTAAAGCGATTGTATCGAGTTGTGCTTTTTCGTTGTCTTTTAAATAATTGTAAATAAGCTTTTCAGTATCATCCAACTCAACAAACAATTGTTTTTGTATGTTATTTTTGGCTGCTGAGCTTGTCGAAGCATCCAGTTGCCAATTTAATATATAAGGCACATCTAAAGGCGAAGTCATCATATGTGCTTTTTGGTATTTTATTAAGTTGTTACAGCCCATACTAAATTGGTCTGCAGTGCGCCCAGGAACTGCAAAAACATCACGGTTGTAGGAATGGGCAATATCTGCAGTAACCAAACTACCGCCTTTTTCAGCAGATTCAATAACTATAGTTGCTTCACTTAACCCAGCAATAATGCGGTTTCGTTTTAAAAAATTATTCCTATCAAAAGTATCCGTACTCCAAAAATCAGAGAAAAAACCTCCGTTTTTCTCAACATCTGCCATATACTTTTTATGCACTTTTGGGTAAATTTGGTTCAATCCGTGCGCTAAACAACCTATAGTTTGTAAATTATGTTTTATCGCCAATTTGTGCGCCGTAATATCTGTACCATATGCAAAACCTGAAACAATTATAGGGTTATAGGGTCGTAATGCTTCAATCAATTTTTCGCAAAAAGCGATGCCATTAGTTGTAATTTTTCTGGTACCAACAATACTAATAATATGCTGCTGCTCTAAGTTAATATGTCCTGTTTGAAACAATAAAATAGGGCCATCAATACAATGCTTTAATTTTTCAGGATAATCAGTGTCTTCAAAATAAGACACTTTTATAGCGTTCTCCTCGATAAAAGCAATTTCCTTTTCGGCCTCAACTAAATGTTGCGGATCAAAGAGTCCACTTAACACATATTCGCCAATACCATCAATCTTTAAAAGGCGTGCTTTTTTTTCTTTCAATACCGCTTCAGCAGAACCACAATGTGCAATTAGGCGTTTCGCAATAATGTCTCCAACATTTGGCACATGCTGTAAGGCTAAGGTGTAAAGTAGGTCGTTTTCTATCATTTAAACATCTGAAATTCTACTGCAAGAAAAGGATTTTTCCATTGTTAATAAATAGTTAAGTCAAAAATTTAATAGAAACCATATTTTTTTAAATTTGCCTTATGCAACTGGAAACCTTCATTAGCGATTTATTATATAGATACGAATGTGTGATTGTACCTGACTTTGGCGCATTTTTAACTGAGCGTCAATCAGCTACAGTGAATAAAACTACTAATTCGTTTTATCCACCAAGAAAAGTCATTGCTTTTAATGAACAAATTCAGAATAATGATGGTTTGTTGGCACGTTATATTGCTGATGTAGAAAAAATTCCTTTTGAAGTTGCAGTAAAAAAAATTAAAAAACGTGTAAAAATCTTAAAGTCGTATTTAACGCAAGGTGAAACCATCACGTTTAATAACATAGGTGAAATTATTTTTAATTCTGAAGGCAAAATAGTTTTTGAACCTTCATACAACCTCAATTATCTAACTGATGCTTTTGGTTTATCTCAATTTGAATCTGAAGTTGTTACGCGAGAGGTTTATAAAGAAACCGTTGAAGCTATTGAGGAAACTGCACCTATTACAATCACTCCAGAAAAGCGTACTTCGACAGGCTCAGCAACAACTTCGACAGGCTCAGCATCCAATAGAGGGTATTTAAAATATGCCGCTGTTGCGTTGATTGCCTTAACATTGGGTGGTGTAATGGCATCAAAATATTACGTTGGTCAAATTGAAGCCCATAATATGTTGGCTCAAGAAGAAGCAAAACAGCAATTAGATACTAAAATTCAAGAGGCTACTTTTAGTTTAAATCCACTTCCAGCGATTACTTTGAATGTTACCAAACAAACGGGCAATTATCATATTGTCGCTGGTGCTTTTAGAATTGAAGATAACTGCGATAAAAAGGTAGCACAATTGAAAGCTGAAGGCTTTAGTGCAAGAAAAATTGGTGCAAATCGCTATGGTTTACATCAAGTAGCTTACGCGAGCTACGAAGGCAGACTTGATGCGCTTAAAGCATTGAGAACTATCAAAAAAACGCATAATAAAGATGCGTGGTTACTGGTGCAGAAACTGGACTAGTTTAACAAAAGATTACCGTTTACTTTATTGCTTTAATACGTAACTTTGCAGCATCAAAATTTAGAGATGCAAGCAAAGACTCCGGAACAATCGAAAACTACAATGACCGATATGGTTTTACCTAGTGAAACCAACCCTTTAAACAACTTATTTGGTGGTGAACTTTTAGCACGTATGGATCGTGCAGCTAGTATTGCTGCAAGACGCCATAGTAGACGTATTGTGGTAACAGCTTCTGTAAATCATGTAGCGTTTAATCGCGCGGTGCCTTTGGGGAGTGTGGTTACTGTTGAAGCTAAAGTTTCTCGTGCGTTTAATACGTCTATGGAGATTTATATTGATGTTTGGATGGAAGATAGAGAGTCTGGCGCTAGAACAAAAGCTAATGAAGCTATTTACACATTTGTAGCGGTTGATGAAACAGGACGCCCTGTAAAAGTGCCTGAAGTTACTCCTGAAACCAAACTAGAAAAAGAGCGTTTTGATGCAGCATTGCGACGTAAACAACTAAGTTTATTGTTAGCTGGGAAAATTAAGCCCGATGATGCTACGGAATTAAAAGCACTTTTTTATTAAAATCACATCTTGTAAATCCAACTTGCAGGATTCTGTGTTGTTGCGTCCTTAAATATAGAAAAACTAAGGATGGTGTCCCCTTCTACATTTGTAGAAACCTCACCAATAACGTCTTTTGTTTTAAGCTTATCTCCCTCTTTTACATAAACTTTAGAGAGGTTTTTATACACCGTAATGTAATTACCGTGCCTTATCATTACCATTGGGTTGGAGTTTCTAATAGCGGTAACTTTAATTACAGTACCATTAAAGATAACCCTAGCTTTCGCTTGTTTTTCTGTGGTAATTAAAACGCCATTACGCTGAACGGTTAGAGACCTATCAATCAACGAGGGTTGTTTGCCATAACGTGCTTTTACAAAACCCTTTTCCACAGGCCAAGGTAGCTTTCCTTTATTGGCTACAAAATTACTTGCCAGCACCTTTTCTTCTGCCGTGAGCGCAAAATTGGAACTTCTAGATGCTGATGTGCTCGAGGCCTTATTAGATTTTGCAATGGCTGCTTTAATAATGCGCTCTATTTCTCTATCTATTCTAGCGGCTTCCCGCTGTTTTGATTTTATTTGAGCCGTGTATGTATTCAAGTCTTTTTGAATGGACGCCATGATAGAACTATGTTGCGCACGCTCCTCTTCTAACGTTTTCTGTGTTTTTTTGTTTTCGGCAATCAGCTTTTGTTTTTCTTCCTTTTGAACGAGCAAATCTTTATTTATTTGCTGTAATTTGGCCGTTTTAGCCTTTATAGTTTCACCTTGTTCCTTTTGATGGCTTGTGTACTGCTTCATGTACTGCAAGCGCTTATAAGCTTGCTTAAAATCGTTGGAAGATAATAAAAACATAATGCGACTTTGCTGATTTTTGCTTTTATATGATTTTACAATCATAGCAGCATAGTCATCTTTTAAGAGTTTTAACTCATCACGAAGGTTGTCTATTTGTTTTTGGTTATTATTGATTTCTCGCGTTAATAAATTTGCTTGTTGATTTGTAACTTTAATTAAGTTATTAAGCACACTTATTTTATAGTTGAAGTCTTCTATAAGTGATAATTGCGATTTCTCCTTAGACTTATTTTCAGCACGTAAAGCGTTGATTTTTTGAATTTCCCTGCGTAGTTCTTGGCGACGTGTTTCCAATTGTTTTTGGGTATTGCTCTGGGCAAAAACCGCGCTACTCCCCATAAAAATTAAGAGTACAAAAACACCTTGAATTATGTGAGTTTTGGAACGCATTATAGCTCTATTTTCTTAAATCCTGATGGAATTTTAAATGGAAATCGTAAATCTTCATTAAGCGACACCGATTTAAATTCTAATTCTGCTATAAGCTCTTTAGTACCTTCAACAGCGATTACTTTCACATGTTCTGGCAACACCTGTTTATCTACTTCTTGATGCGCTAAATAGTCTATCTGTAAATGCCGTTGTTCCGACATTTGGGATAATTGTTGCGATGTCACCTTGAAAAGTGACGGATTTACCAAAAAGAAAATTTCAAATAATTCCCGCTGATTTTTAGGTTGCAGTACATATTTGCCTTCATGAACCGAAACGTTATAAGTCTCATCCTTTAAATTGAACAAGGCTTCACCTAAAATAATATTCTGTACTTTTTCAAAATCTAATGCTGTGCCCAGCAATTTACTAAAATATTCAAAATCGCCTTCAAAATACGTGTTGTCTAACTTATTATAAAATGCTACACTTTGTGGGGTGATTTTTGCTCTAATAATCCCAAATGTAGCGCTCATCCACAACACTTTGTCTTTCTCCATACGATAACTAACCGTATGCGATTGGGTTTTATCACCTTCAGAATAGGTGATTTTTAATTTTGATTGCAGCGTTTTAAACTCTGGAGCCTGTTTTTGGTTCTCTTTAATTAATTGCTTCGCAGAAAGCTTTAAGTTACTATCTCCTGCTGTTGCAGTTTTTGTTGATTTACATCCTGTAAACCCCAAAAATAATAGGAACAAACTTAAAGATAAAATGTGGGTTTTTTTCAAAATTTGAGGTCTCATTAAATTATCTTATTACGATTTAAGAGCATTCGCCTTATCCCTAAACGTTTTTGCCTTGTTGGTATTGTTAAGCAATTCGTGTGCACGGGCCAGTTGGTTATAAAAATCGGCTTCCATCTTCGTGTCATCCACAATCCAATCTAACCCAGATTCCAAAACATCAATAGCGTCTTTCGCATGTTGCAACTCAATTAAGGCTATACCATTTATCAGGTAACATAAAGGTTGCGCTGGATAGGTTTGTATGGCATTTTCACTTTTAGCTTTTGCCAGTTCAAACTGCTGTAAATCTATATGCAATAGCATTACGTTTTTTAAAATGCCAAAATTATTGCTATCTAACTTCAAAGCTTCTTGAAAGTGCTCTAGGGCCTTTAGCTTATCTTCTTTTTGTAGATAATATTGCCCTAAATCTGTTAGGGACTTTGCATTGGCTGTACCCTCAAGAAGCGATGTAGCTTCAACGAGCTCCTTTTCGTATTCTGAATGTAGCTTTACAAAATTTACAAAATCAGACAGTACTTTTAATTTAGCGTCTGGCTTAATGGCATTGCTTTGCACTACAATTTTCATAGATTTTATAGCTTCCTCTGTTTTATTTCTGTCCAAATAAAACTTATAAAGTGCCAAGTGCACCACTTGGGAATTTGGTTTAATTTTAAGTAATTCCTGCGCTGTTTCGAATGCTTTTTCCGTGTCTCCTTGTTCGCTATAGCGATAAATCAAGGCCAAATAATTGGTTTCATTATTAGGATTCTTATCAACTCTAGATTCTAAATTCTCTATTTGCTCTTTTGCACGTCCTGTGGCCTTGTATATTCTATTACGCAAGACATCACGTGCTGCGGAAATACCAAAGGAAGCATCCAATTCATCTAAAATCTCAAGTGCATCATCATACTTTTCCATCTTAACGTATAGCGTTGCCAAATCCTCTTTATAATCGGGATGATACTGCACCAGTTGCTTTACGGTTTTAAGCGCATTTTTTAAGTCATTTTGCGACGCATAATAGCCGTAAAGTTCATCCAAATACCATTCGTTATCCGGAGCTTTATCAACAGCTTTTTTTAATGCCTCTTCAGCTGCACCAAAATTCTTTAATTTCATGTAGTTTTTACCCAACTCAAAATATAAAACTGCCGGTTCTTTATCTATATCGATGCATTTTATAAGTGCTTCTACCGCCCTATCGTAGTTTTCAATACCTTTTTGTTTCAAGGCTTCAAAAAACAGTTCTTGAAATTGGTCTTCAACAATACCTAAATCATCATCTGGAGTTTTATTAAAATCCACTTGGGTATAGCTAAAGCTAGGAATAACTAGTATTCCGAAAAAACAAAATATGTAAAATAATCGTTTCATTACATATATTTTAGGGCGTTACCCCGCTCGATCGCTTAGGCTCTCGAAGCGCGGTCGGGCTATCCGTTACTAGTCCTCGCACCTCCTGCGTCGGGCTGTGGGCTATCCACTTCTATCCCTAACGCACTTATCCGCCATCATTTAGCATGCACTAAGCTTACACTTATCTACAAATAGATTCCTTTTTTCAAAGGAATTTTATTCCAAAACCGAATAATCACCAATACTAATACTAGTAAATTCGCCATTATAGGTCACATTGTTTCCAATCATGGCATTCTTCAATTTAGCATTTTTAATTTCTGTGTTGGTTTGAATTAAGCTATTCTCAATAGTTGAGTTTTCAATAACCGTACCATTTCCAATAGACACAAACGGCCCTATGGTTGTATTTTTCAATACCACATTTTCTCCAACAAAACAAGGCTCAATAATGTTTGCGTTCTCTAACTTCGCTGAACTTGCCAACAATTGTTCCTCGCCATCCGCTTGTAAAAAGCCCAGCATCCGTTGATTGGTTTCTATGGTAATGGCTTTATTACCACAATCCATCCATTCATCAACAGTTCCTGTTTTAAATATTTTTCCATCGGCCATCATACGCTTTATACCATCATTAATTTGGTATTCACCACCGTTCATAACGTTCTCGTTCAAAATTTCTTGCAGCTTTTCTTTTAAAACAGCAACATCTTTAAAATAATAAATGCCAATTACGGCTTGGTCGCTCACAAAAGTCTCTGGTTTTTCAACTAACTCTACTATTTCATCATTTTTATTCAGCTTTACCACACCGTAAGCTTCTGGATTATCTACTTGTTTTGTCCAAATAACACTATCTGCTTCAGGATCTAAATCAAATTCTGCCCTAATCAATGTATCTGCATATGCAATGACTGCTGGTCCAGAAAGTGAAGGTTTCGCGCACATAATGGCATGCCCTGTTCCTAAAGGTTTATCCTGTCGGTAAATTGAGGCTTTTGCTCCTAGGCTTTTGGCTAAATCTTTTAAACTAGATACCACATCGTCTCCAAACCATGCAGGGTCTCCTAAAACAAACGCTATTTCATCAACAGGCTGCTTCAATACTTTTGCTATATCCTTAACAAGTCTGTGCACTATAGGTTGACCCGCAACCGGAATTAACGGTTTTGGTACTGTTAAACTATGTGGGCGTAATCGAGAGCCTCGACCTGCCATGGGGACTATTATTTTCATTTTTTAAGGTTGATTCGTTTATGTGTTTAATTGTTTATTCGTTGTGTTGAGTTCACTAATTTTGTTGTAATTCTGCTATCAAAAATCGTCAATCGTAATTCATTAATTACTTAGTTCCAGTACTTCCAAATCCTCCTTCACCTCTATCAGTTTCAGAAAGCGTCTCTACCTCAGCCCATTCCGCACGCTCATGTTTCGCAATCACTAATTGTGCAATACGCTCACCGTTTTGGATGGTAAAGTCTTCATTAGATAAGTTAACCAAAATTACGCCTATTTCACCTCTGTAATCGGCATCAATAGTTCCAGGAGCATTAAGTACTGTAATGCCTTTTTTTGCCGCTAAACCACTTCTTGGGCGTACCTGGGCTTCAATACCTACTGGAAGCTCTATAAAGAGTCCTGTACCAACAATACTGCGCTCTAATGGCTTTAAAACTCTTGATTCGGATATGTTGGCTCGTAAATCCATACCAGCCGAAGCAATGGTTTCGTAATGTGGCAACTCATGGCTGGATTTGTTTATGATTTTAATTTTCATGAATTTAATGTTAAAGATGCTTAGACCGCGCTCAGCACGACATTAATTTATTTTCTTAATAATTGTTTTAGTTCATCTTTCTCTGAAAAATAAACGATTCCCAAAAATACAACTAACATAGAAATTCCGACAATATAATTCGCCCTAAATTGATAAAAGTATACTGCAGAAAACAGTATGGAAACCGTTAAATATATTCCTATCTTCTTCAAATTATAAGGTATTGGATAATATTTTCTACCGAAGTAATACGATAATAACACCATAGTACCGTAAGCTACCAAAGTTGCAATGGCAGATCCTTTATAGCTCATAATAGGAATTAACCAAATATTTAATACTAAAGTAATTATAGCTCCAACTACAGAAATATAAGCTCCGAATTTGGTGCGATCGGTGATTTTATACCATACAGAAAGGTTATGATATATCCCTAAACATAAACTGGCAATTAAAATGATAGGAACAATCCACATGGCTTCCCAAAAGTCTTCATCTCGAATAATGATAACTTTTAAAACATCTGAAAACACAACAACCATCAATAAAATCACAGAGCCAAATACCACAAAATATTCTAAAATTCTGGCATAGTTTTTCTGTGGGTTTTTACTATTTGAATGACTAAAAAAGTAGGGTTCTATACCTAAACGAAAGGCTGTGGCAAACAACGTCATAAACAATGCTAGCTTATAACAAGCCGAAAACATCCCAACTTCACGCTCAGGATGTTCGGCAGTGGACAAACTACTATCCAATAAAATACGGTTAAAGGTTTCTATAGTGGTGTAGGCTAACCCTGCTATAAGCACTGGGAATGCGTAGCGCAACATGTGCTGCCATAATTTAGTATCGAATACATATTTGATCTTGCTATAAAAAGACAGCATTAACAAAAGCGTAATAGCGCTTGCAACCACATTGGCAATAAGTACATAATTTATTTCGAAATCAGGTTTATATGCGGTTTCAAAAAAACCTCCGTTTTTTGCTAACCCACTTAACAACAAAAAGAAAAACAAGTTAAGACCAATGTTGATAGCTACATTTGCGATTTTAATTATAGCATATTTTACAGGTTTTGCCTTAGCTCTTAACCAAGCAAATGGAATGATTACTAAAGCATCTAGAAGTAAAATCCATACTACAAAACTAATATGTTCGGACTGTATATCAGTGATTTCAGCTATTTGATTTTTAAACACAAAGGCTAAAACAAATATTGCGAACGATGTAAAAATAACGGATAATGCAGCTGTTCCAACCACTTTATCTTTGTCTTCCTCTTTATTGAAAAAACGAAAAAACGCTGTTTCCATCCCATAGGCTAAAATCACATTAAAAATAGCAAACCATGAAAATATAATAGAAACCTTTCCATAAACACCTACAGCCATCACTTCTGTGTAAAGTGGCGTCAACAAAAAGGTAAGCATTCTTGGTAACACAGTTGCTAAACCGTAGATAAATGTTTGTTTAAAAAGTGATTTAATGCCGCTCAAGAACAGGTATTTTGTTATGCTAAAAATAGGGTTTTTAAAACAAAAAAACCTAACTCAAAAAAGTTAGGCTTTTGTTAATTACGATGAGATGCTGAAACAAGTTCAGCATGACAATATTTAATCATTAATTATTTAAAGCTTCAGCTCCACCAACAATCTCAAGGATTTCGTTAGTAATTGCAGCTTGACGTGCTTTATTGTATGTTAATTTCAACTGATCTCTTAATTCAGTTGCGTTATCAGTTGCCTTATGCATTGCAGTCATACGCGCACCATGTTCAGAAGCAAAAGAATCTCTAATACCTTTGTACAATTGTGTCTTTAAAGACTTAGGAATCAATTGCTCTACAATTTGAGCTTTCCCTGGTTCAAAAATATAATCTGCATTATTTACAACTGCACCTTCAACAGGTACAATTGGCAAAAATTGCTCGGTCATTACAATCTGTGTTGCAGCATTTTTGAATTTGTTATAAACAATTTCAATTTTATCAAATTTGCCAGCAACAAATCTATCCATTAAATCTTGAGCAATGGTTGCTACATTATCAAAGGTTAAATCATCAAAAACCCCACTATGGTTTGCAATAACCTTATTGGTCTTTTTAAATGCATCGTTAGCCTTCTTACCTATTGCAATGTATGATACCTCTTGATTTGCATAATTTTCTGTAGCTAGTCTACTCACTTCTTTAATGATGTTTGAGTTGAAAGCACCTGCCAAACCTCTGTTAGAAGTAATTGCAACAATAAGTACTTTTTTAACATCGCGTTGCGTAGAAAATTTACTCCCAGAATCGGCATCTAAAGTTGCACTCAAACTCTGTAAAAGTTCAGTTAACTTATCAGCATAAGGACGCATTGCGGTAATAGCATCCTGTGCTTTCTTTAACTTTGCAGCCGATACCATTTTCATGGCACTAGTAATCTGCATCGTTGAAGATACCGATGATATTCTGTTACGTATTTCTTTTAAGTTTGCCATATTTCAAATTATGAATTATGAATTATGAATTATGAATTTTTGATAATTGAAACTAACAATCGAATCAAAATCTCACAATCTTCTCTTAATTTTGAAGGAACTTCATAAATATCTGTTTCTTCTATAACGTCCAACCAAAAGGATGTTTCGTCTGCTTCTTTAAGAGCTATTCCTAATTTATTTTTAAAATCTTTTGTGCTAACGCCTCGTTGAGATTCTCTAACATTGGCACCAATACTAGTGCCAGACTTTAGCAACTGATTTGCTATTTCAAAAAAACGTTTTTCTTTGAGTTTTTCAGCATAAATAACAACATCACAAGCAAAATAAAAACTTTTATCTACTACCGCATTGCCACTTTTCCGATAACTCATAATTCTTAATCCTGAATTCTTAATTCAGCATTAGTACTTTCCTGATAAATCCTTAGCTACAGCAGTTAATGTATCTGTAACCTCATCAGTTAATTTTCCAGATTTTAAAGTATCTAAAACATCTCTATGCTTAGCGTTTAAAAACTCTAAATAATCTCTTTCAAATTCTTTTACTTTATCAACAGGAACATCTCTCAATAAGTTTTTAGAACCTGCATAAATAATTGCAATTTGATTTTCAACAGTAAACGGATCGTTTTGTGCTTGTTTTAAAATCTCAACATTTCGCTTACCTTTTTCAATTACATTTAAAGTAACCGCGTCTAAATCTGAACCAAACTTAGCAAACGCTTCTAATTCACGGAATTGTGCTTGGTCTAATTTTAATGTACCAGATACTTTCTTCATTGATTTAATCTGAGCGTTACCACCAACACGAGATACTGAGATACCTACGTTAATAGCTGGACGAACACCAGAGTTAAATAAATCACCATCTAAGAATATCTGACCGTCTGTAATCGAAATTACGTTTGTTGGGATATATGCCGATACGTCACCTGCTTGTGTTTCAATAATCGGTAAAGCTGTTAAAGAACCGCCACCTTTTACCATTGGCTTTAAAGCATCTGGCAAGTCGTTCATGTCTTTAGCAATAGAGTCATCATTAATTACTTTTGCTGAACGCTCTAATAAACGCGAATGCAAGTAGAAAACGTCACCTGGATACGCTTCACGTCCCGGTGGCCTTCTTAATAATAAAGATACCTCACGATACGCTACCGCTTGCTTAGATAAATCATCATAAATGATTAAAGCTGGACGACCAGTATCTCTAAAGTACTCACCAATTGCAGCACCTGCCATAGGCGCATATACTTGCATTGGCGCAGGATCTGATGCGTTTGCGGCTACAATAGTAGTGTAAGCTAAAGCACCTCTATCTTCTAATGTTTTCGCAATGTTCGCTACAGTAGATGCTTTTTGACCTACAGCAACATATATACAATATACAGGCTCGCCTGCATCATAAAATTCTTTTTGATTTAAGATGGTATCAATACAAACTGTTGTTTTACCAGTCTGACGGTCACCAATAACCAACTCACGTTGTCCACGACCTACAGGAATCATGGCATCGATAGACTTAATACCAGTTTGTAATGGCTCAGTTACAGGCTCACGGAAAATTACCCCTGGCGCTTTGCGCTCTAAAGGCATTTCGTAAGTATCTCCAGGAATTGGTCCTTTACCATCAATAGGGTTTCCTAAAGTATCTACTACACGTCCAACAATACCTTCTCCAACATTAATAGAGGCAATACGTCCTGTACGTTTTACTGTAGAGCCTTCTCTAACCCCTATTGAAGCACCTAATAATACAATACCAACATTATCCTCTTCAAGATTAAGTACAATACCTTCTAGTCCGCCATCGAACTCAACTAACTCACCATATTGTGCATTAGATAATCCGTAAGCACGTACAATACCATCACCCACAGTAAGTACTGTTCCTACTTCATTTAACGAAGCTGAGGCTTCAAAACCTTCAAGTTGCTTTTTTAAGATTGCTGATACTTCAGCTGGTTTTACTTCTGCCATCTTATTTTTAATTTAATTTATGTTGACTTCGAGAACCTCAGTCACCAAACTTTTAATTTAATATAAATTCTCTTTTTAACTTGTTTAATTTGTTAGAGATACTTGCATCAAATTGCTTATCTCCAACTCTTAAAATGAAACCACCAATAATGCTTTCATCTATTATACTTTCCAACTCTACTTTTTTACTAGTAAGCTCTTTAACTTTAGCTAAAACTTTTTGCTCTAAGTCTTTTGTTAAAGGAACAGCAGTAGTTACCTGTGCGGTTTCCTTACCGTTATGCTCGTCGAATAACACACTGTATTTCTCAGCAATATGCAGCAAAATATCAATTCTCTTATTTGAAATCAAAAGATCAAAAAGACCTTGAGTCATCTTGTTAAGTTTAGGAAATATTGCTAATAGCGCCGATTTTTTAGTGTCTGTTTTAACAACAGGATTGCTTAGCATATTGCTTAACTCTTCGTTTTCTGCAATAGTACTAGCAATAAGCTTCATATCATCATCAACCTTATCTGCTTTATTTTCAGAAATGGCTAAACTTAATAATGCTTTTGCGTATCGTATAGCTGCTCTTGTTCCTGCCATAATACTTTATTAATTTAAAGTTGCGTCTCCTAACAAAGACTCTACCAACTTTTCTTGCTTTCCTTTATTTGATAATTCATCCTGAACTACTTTTTCAGCAATACTTATAGATAAATTAGCAACTTGAGATTTTAAATCAGCAATCGCTGCTTTCTTTTCACTTTGAATACTTGCCTGTGCTTGAGCAATTAACTTAGATGCTTCTGCCTGAGCCTCACCTTTAGCGTCTTCAATCATTTTATTTTTGATATCTCTCGCTTCTTTCAACATTACTTCACGCTCTGCTCTTGCTTCTTTTAATAATTTCTCGTTATCAGCTTGAAGGTTTTGCATTTCTAATTTTGCCTGTTCAGCAGAATCTAAGGCGTTTTTAATACCCTCTTCTCTTTCATTAACCGCATTTAAAATAGGTTTCCAAGCAAATTTTCTTAATAAAAAGAATAAAGCTAAAAACAATACTGTTTGCCAAAAAAACAACCCAATTGAAAATTCTTCTAATAACTTTTCCATAATGTATATACTAGTATTATGTGTGTCTTTTAATTTTTAAATGAAGCAACCTTGCAACCAACCGTTACAAGGTTACTCTTTTTGGTTTTGATTACACTGCAAATAACGCAGCGAATCCAATACCTTCAATTAACGCAGCTGCAATAAGCATAGCAGTTTGAATTTTACCGTATGATTCTGGTTGACGAGCGATTGCTTCCATAGCTGAACCACCAATTTTACCAATACCAATACCAACTCCAATTACCACTAAACCGGCACCTACCATTACTGGGATATCCATAATAAATATATTTAAAAATTAATATTCAAATTTAATTTTTACAAGTGTTGTACTTCCCCTTCGTGCTCCTCTGCATGATCATGAGTTTCTGAAGCAAAACCAAAATAAAGTGCAGACAACATTGTAAAAATATATGCTTGTAGCAGTGCCACAAGTAATTCTATTAAAGAAATGGCGAAAGCTAACCCAAATGATAATGGACTTCCTAACCAGCTCTTAAATAAAAACATTAAACCAATTAAGCTCATTAAAACAATATGTCCTGCTTTAATGTTTGCATACAAACGTATTAATAATGAAAACGGTTTAATGAAAATTCCTAATACCTCAATTGGTATTAGTATAATGTATAATGGAATTTTAGCTATCCAAGGCATAGAATCGCCTAATGGGTCGAAAATATGCTTCCAATAATCTTTTGTTCCTGTAAAGTTTGTGAGTATAAAGGTGATTAATGCTAATGCAACCGTAACTGATATACTATTTGTTACATTCACCCCTAGTGGCGTTAACCCTAATATATTAATAAACCATATAAAGAAAAATACAGTTAATAAATACGGCATGTATTTTTTGTACTTCTTTTCACCAATATTCGGAATTGCAATATCATCTCTTATATATAGCACAATTGGCTCAAAAAACCTTCCAGCACCTTTAGCAATATTACCATTTCTAGCGTATGATTTTGCCAACCCTCTAAATAAGAAAAACATTAAAACACCAACTAAAAAAATAACAACTACATTTTTTGTAATTGAAAAGTCTAGTGGTTTTGCATTGATTGCATGTCCATCTTCATCTTCTATTATCTTTCCATTTGGACCATCAACCTTGTATAATTTTGAATGATGTTGTTTGTAAAAATTACCATCAACTTCAGCTACGTCTTCACCATGATGTAATTTTGAAGATGAAAACACTTTTAAACCATTGTCCCAAAGAATAACTGGTAAAGGAAATCCAACATAAACGTGTTCACCATTTTCTTTGGTGTAAGATGTTAGACTAAAATCGTAGGAATCTTGTAAGTGATGTTGAATATATTCCTTAATCTCAGTCTTTTTGTCTTTCTTAGTTTCTCCATGCTGGTTAGTATCTTTTGCATATGACAAGAAGGTCATTAAAAAAAGCACTAATGTAATTGGCTTAAAAGCTATTTTTCTTCGCATATCACTTTAAATAATAGTGGCTTAAAAATCGGTGCAAAGGTATGTTTTTATCTCAAAAACAAAAACTATTTTGCTTTTTATTTCATCTATACGTTTTTATCGCTTTTTAAGAGCGCGATAAGGCAAATAAATAATAAATGTTAAGGCGTAATAATTCTTGAAACAGCGCAAATAAAATACGCGTTGTAGACTGGTTAAGAGGGCGTTTCATCCATACTGTTAAGCCATTTGCCAAGACTGGTAGTTTCTAGTATTAAACCCGCTAAATACGGCACAAAAAACGCCACAAACTCAAGCTTTGAAATAACACCATCATCTTTATAAAAAGGGTAGAAAAGTGCAAAAAACACAGCAAATTTTATCGCACTCCCGAACAAAAATAAAAACCCTAATTGCGTTTTATATTTTTTCTTAAGAAGATAGAGTGCGCCAAAAATGCCTATTACTAATATCAAATTCACAAAGTAACTTAGCACAATACGATTGTTAAAAAGAGGTAGATTTAGTTGCTGAAGAATAAGAAGGTGTATTCCGAAAACAACTGCAAGTAGTACTATGGCTTTTAATGAAAAGCTTAAAAAAGGATTCGTCATTAATATTTAATTCGGTTGAGTTGTTTTACAACAGTGTAAAGCGATAGTGCGACTCCCAAAAGTGTCATCACTATAATAAACCCCTTATCACCGTCATTATATTTACCATCAAGCCATTTTCCTAGCAGTACAAACAGGTATATAATTACGCCCATTTGTATACCAATACCCGAAAGTACAGCAATATGTTTAAGCTGTTTTCTCGGTTTCTTGTTTTTTTCTTGCTGGCTCACCGTTTGTCATTGGTTTTACAGTGCCTTTCATGGCACATGTTACATTAAATGTGGCTCCTGGCTCTACAGCCAACTTACCCACTATAACTTCGCCTTCTATAAATGCAGAAGATTTTAGGGTTAACGTACCCGATAACGATAATTTTCCTGAAAATTTACCTTCAAAGTAAGCGTCTGTACCTTGTATGGTACCTTTTATATAACCGTCTTTTCCAACTACAAGTTTTCCTGAAGTTTTAATATTGCCCTCAATGGCTCCATCTATTCTAAAATCACCTTCACTATTAAAGTCACCAACAATTTTAGTGCCTTGGGCTATGATATTTTGGCTTGATTGATTTTCCATTAGTTGTTTATCTTTTTTATTTTCTGAAAACATAACATCTTGGTTTATTGGTTATTCAAGTTTAAGTAGGTCTCTAAATTTTTATGAATTTGGAGTATTTGATAATTGGCAGACGACACTGCAAAGTAGGGTTCTTTTATTTTTTTTGCGTCTTTATCTAATAATATTTGGTTAAACGTTTTTGCCACTTGCGCGTTTCCTAAACCATGCACTACTACAAAGGTAGTATTTGTATCGTAAACATCAACGGAACTCTTTAATTTATAATACCTTACGTTTTTTAAAACCTCATCTAAAGTTGTTTTAAACGTGTCTATTTTATCTGTTTTACTACGATCAAATTGAAAAATTACTTTAAAATGGTCTGAAATACTATCATTAACAAACGCTGCACTTTCAAGCTTTGGAAGCGTTTCATTTGCAGTTTTTTGTGCTTGTTGCCCTTCTGGGGTATTCGCATAAGTAACGGCTATATAATTTATTCCTTTTTTGTAAGCTTCGAAACCATATAAACGTCCTGATGCTGTGGTTTTCAACAATTCAAATTTGGGCACAATAGGTTCGCCATCAAAGGTTTTGATGTATTCCTCACTTTTTTCGATAACGGTTTCATAATCTTGTGCGACGTGAACTTCGTACAAGTTTTCATAAAGTGTTATCGGACTATTTTCATCTTTCGCGTTAACAGAATCAGGATTGGTTAAAATTGCCGTATATCTGCTTTCTGGATAGTTTGAAATAATATCGTTTTTGGCAATTGTGGCCTCGTCATTTTCACCTAATAATTCATAAATCTTATAGAGATTATATTTTGAAGGTAGAATTAAACGCTCTTCAGGATTGCTTTGCAGCAGCTCTTGAAATTTGTCCTTTGATAAATTATACTCCTTGAACTTCTCTTTATAAATTAATCCTAGCTGATAATACGCATAATTCCGCTCTTTTGAGATACTATCAATTATTTTTTCATCCGTAGGTATCTTGGAGATGTAAAACTGAGGATCAAATCGCTCATCCTCTGAGGCACTTGCCACAATATCAGCAGTAGCACCAACATTTCCTGAAGAAGATAATGTTTTGCTAGACCATCGCCAGTTATCCTCTAGAGGCCTATCGCCCCATACCTTTATAAATTCATTTTTTCCAAATGCTACCGTTGTAGGATTATAAAAATAAAAACCTGCCGCCTGTCCAGGAACTCCAGTATTCGTATTTCTGTTACCTATTTGATTGTTTACTGTAGCTAAGCCTGTATTGCGCTGTAACGCTTCTTGCTTTTTTTCTTCTTCCTCAGCTTTCTCTTTTAAATCTGTTGTGAATTTTTCAAAATACACCAGCTTTTCAGCATCAGACAGGTTTGCTAAATTTAAAATGCTATCATCCACCTTGGCTACGGCTTCATAATAAATTACGTCTTCTAGATTATCGCGCTTACGCTTAATGGTACGGTACGGTTTAGAATTTAGCTTAAGATTCGCCAAAGTGCTGTCATAATACGCTCCTGCATCGGCATATAAACGTTTATCAAACGTTATATCCCCTAAAATCTCATAATTTCTGGCTTTCAGCTTTTGATCTCTGGTGTTGGTACGTAACGATTTATTAAAATACCGTGATGCCAATTCTACCGAACCATTTTTTAAATGATGTGTACCAATAACGTGGTAAATCTTATCCAAAAACGGACGATTTTCGCGGTTAGTTTCAAGTTCTTCTAGTAATTCTGCCAATAGCAATTTATCACCATTCTCGTAATCGAAGTTTTTAATTTTTTCAAGATGCGCAGAAATCATGTAAATGCGTGGGGTTTTTCTGTTCAAATCAATCACCTCATCAAACACCATATTAGCACTATCCTTATAGCCTAAAGTATTGTAAAGTTGCCCTTGAATAAAACGATATCGCCCCCGTTCGTCATTACTTTTTGTAGCTTCTGCAGCAATATTAAGCTGTGTTACAGCACTGTCTATGGATTTAGTATTAATGTATGCCTGTGCCAACATAGATTTTGCATCAGCCAAATCCTGACCCTCTAAATCTTCTTGTCTCAACAGGCGTTTTAAGTTCTTAATGGCCAATTCATCATTTTCTAAACGAATATTGGTTTTCTCTCGCCATACCTTGGCCTGATTTATCTTATCGCTCGCAGGGTATTTGTATAAAATGTAGTTAAAAGCTTCTAGCGCAGGCACAAAACGTTGATCGAAATAGCGCGCTTTCCCTAAAAGCAAATACGCTTCATCCATTTGCGGATTATACTCTTTGCTCTCAATATTTATACTGTGCTTTTGTATGGTCTTTACGGCTTTTTCCTCAGCTCTAGTAAAATTGTCGTTCTTAGATTGTCCAGGTAGTATCACATCCTCATCAATCTGCATGCGCTCAATGGGTAACACTTCCCAATAGTCGTCTTCATAACCTTCATTAAGCGATGTTTTTCCTTGCTCCAACGCATTGTAACCATTGTACAACGCATTATACTCCGCAGTAACAGCATGAATATTTCTGCTTAAAAAGGTGTTTTTTTTGCGCGAACAACCTGTTATAGTTAATGCGCTTATAAGAACTAATAATAAAGGTTTAAAAAGTGCTTTCAATACCTCTTGGTTTGGTGTTATAAATAACTACAAAGTAGTACATATAGTATGTAAGTGGGTAAAAATAAGCATCTTTTTCGATTAAGCTATAATATCATTGTAATTTTGAAGGTTGCTATGAACGCTTCACAAGGGTCTGACTTTTGATTAAAAGTCTGACTTCCTCTATAGCTGAGGCAAAAGCAACCACCACAATCTAAAGCAAAAATCCTTCGGAAACACGATAAAACCCCAAACAACGAATTTCATAGTTTGGGGTTTGCTTAAATTTACTAATAATAGTAGGCGCTTTAATTCGCGAAATGCGCCTCCAACTCCTTCAAAGTAGCCTCATTAGTTACCAAATCTTTTACAACTTCACCTTTTTCAAGTACCACAATACGCTCGCACACATCAGTAACGTGCATTAAATCATGGCTCGAAATTAAAACGGTAACGCCTCTAGTTTCTGCTAAATCTTTTACGATACCTTTTAATCGTATTTGCGTCGTAGGGTCTAAATTTGCAAAAGGCTCATCTAAAACCACCACCTCTGGGTTTCCAATAAGTGCGGCTACAATACCCGCTTTTTTCTGGTTTCCTTTACTTAAATCACGCAAATACTTCTTTTTACCTAAAATTTCACCATGGAAAAAATCTTCAAACTGGCCAACAAAAGCATCAACGGTAGCTTTATTTTGTCCGCGCAATTCGCCAACAAAATAGAAGTATTCTTCGGGTGTTAAATACCCAATTAAAAAACTTTCATCTATAAAAGCCGATGTAAATGGTTTCCAATCTTCGCTTTTATTCACTTGAATATCATTAGAAATAATATGCCCCGTTGTTGGCTGAATTAAATCTAACAATAAGCTAAAGTATGTGGTTTTTCCAGCACCGTTATTGCCTACTAAACCAAAACTTTGTCCTTTGGGAATCTCTAAGTTTTCAATATGTAAAACCTGATTTCCACTATATTTTTTTGATAAATTTGATGTTGTTATCATAGCTGTATTTTAATTATCTTGATCGAAAGCATCAATCATTTTGTATTTTGATTCTAAATATTTTCCTGTTATAAATCGCATTAGTTTTTCGTGAAATACAATACCTAAAACACCCATAGCAATAAGCACAATACATGCGATTTCAAAGCTTAACAACCAATTTAAAAGTGCAAAAATTAGCATTGGTAAAACAAGAAGCGGAATACCTATTAACCATTGTACTGCACCGGTACCTTGATAGTTAAATGCTGCTTTTTGACTTAAGTCGATCTTTTTTCTGTTAAAAGAGCCTCCCCACAAAATAACATGTGTATTAATACCAATGTTGTAAATGGCGGCTGCAAAGTGCGCAAACAAAATTTTCCAACCGAAATACACATAAGGTATTCCCAAAACAAATAGCACAACTACACTTAAGGCCATCAATGTAAATTTAGATTTTAAATATTGCTCGTACTTAATATTTTGGCTCATCAATAATTTATAATAACCACTGTCCCAAGCGGGTACAAACTGACCAAAGTTGATTAAAAATATTCCAGTTGAAAAAATACCAATAAATATGAAGAAAAATGGCATGTTATTATAGGTTGAATTTGGATAGAAAAACAGCCCATAAAGTAACCCAATAGCCAACATCCACACAGACGATTTTGTGCGTTTATTGCGCCAAATTAATCGTAAATCTAACTGCATAAAAGGCGCAATGTCTCCAAAGTTCTTCGTCCAATCTAGGTTTGATGCATTTACCTCTTTCACCTCTGTTTTCAAGCCACTATCTAGAAATAGCTTTTTGTGTAAGAGCTTAAAATTAAAAATATAAGTTATGACTAATATTAGGAGAAGCACTAATATCAATAATGGCGATTCGTAAATAGCAATAAACGCATTACCAATTAAATCTTTAAATGAAATAATTTCATAATAATTTAGAGCAAATAAACCTCCTGTTAACAAAATAACAGGCAAAAACGATAATTCCGTTTCAGCTGAAAAGCTTTCAATTATAAAATTTAGGAAGTTAATGATAAGTGTCGTTACAAAAAGCGCTAATAGCAATATCAATAATGAACCTGTTGGATAATCTTTAAACAATAACTTTATACCAAAAGGTATAATAGCAAAAAGCGGTAAAAAGTTAAAGAATGATAAGGCTGATTTTCCCAATACATAATGTACTATTTTATTTCTACTGACTGGGAGTGTTAATAACGGTTTCACACTCATAACTGGAAGTTTTTGAAAGAAAAACCGAAAAATTAAATCGCCTAAAATCCAGAAGAACAATAAACCGCAAAATGCTGTAATTAAATCTAATTTCGGGAAGACCTTTTCGAGGATTTTATCCATAAAAAACCCACCAATTAAAAAGAAAGTCATAAAATAAAGCGCCATAAAGCCCATAAAAATCTTTATGCCTAGACTTTTTCCAAAACTGGCTGACCTAAAAAATGCTTTCCATTCTAGTTTTAAGAAATGCTTCATCATAGCTAATACGTTTATTAGTTATATTTCTGAGCAATCCCTTGTACTTTCATACCCCATGACTGTCCCATCATCATACCTTTTTGGGTTAATGAAAGTTGCTTTTCTGCAAGTTTCTTACCAATATCAGAATTATAGAACTTCAACAGTTCCTGAATTTCGGCTCTTGTGAATTCACTCATATACAATTCCGCCATTTCTTCATAAAGTGCGTCCAAAGTTCCCTCAGCTTCCTTTTTGTAGGCTGTTTTGTTTTCTTGAGACACCATACTCCCTAGTTGTTCAATAGCGCTATCAAACGCTTTGGTTGCCCCGGTAAGTTTAATAAACTCAATGGTTTCTTCTTTAAAACTTTCATCTTCTTGTGCATTCATAGAAATGGTGAATACTAAAAGAAATAACAATAGCAATCTTTTCATTTTTGACATGTTTTGGTTAATGTGAATTTTAGATATAGGTATAAAAATAGATAGAAATGTTACAATTTCCTTCCGTTTCGCATAATTATATAAATAAAAACTCTAAAGAAATTGGTTTTCTTGGTAATTTATGTGAACAAAGACTTAATAAAATTTTATATTCCCTGATGTTACTGCCTAAACTTCGGGTTTACTAACGCCCGCATGGTCCTTATATAATCTTCCAGTTTTGCTAATTTATAAACGGTTTCTTGCGTGCCTAATTCAGTAAGTTTATAATATTTTCTAGTTCTATTGTTCACTTTTACAAATTCAACATCCAATAAACCTTCGGCTTCTAATTTATGTAATGATGGGTAGAGCGCACCTTCAGTAATAATAAGCTCACCATTGGTGATTTCTTTCACTTTTTGTGTAATTTCATAGCCATACATTTTATCATTCTCGTTTAAGAGCTTTAAAATGATAGTTGTTAAGCTCCCTTTGTATAAATTAGTACTTTTCATTACTTTCAAATATACATAATTTATCTATGCATAAAATTATTATGTATTATTTTTTCGACTAATAATACCGATAAAACGTTACTGCTTCATTATTTTTGATAAAAATTTATTTCATGTCTGAATTTCATAAACTTTCTGTCAAAAACATCAATAGAGAAACCGATAAATCCGTAAGCATAACCTTTAATGTTACTGATAATTTAAAACCTGTTTTTTCATTTAAAGCAGGGCAATACATTACATTAAAAACCGACATTAACGGGAACGAGGTTAGGCGCGATTATTCACTTTGCGCCTCTCCAAAAAGCGGTGAATTAAAAGTAGCAGTAAAGGAAGTAAAAGACGGCACGTTTTCAGCTTTTGCTAACAACAACCTAAACGTTGGTGATGTTCTAGATGTTGCACCTCCTAGAGGTCGTTTCGTTTTTGAACCAAACGATAAAAAAACCAAAAATATCGCACTATTTGCCGCTGGTAGTGGTATTACACCCATTTTAAGTATTATAAAATGTGCCTTAGAGGAGGAAGTACATAGTAAAGTTATTTTGGTTTACGGGAATAAGTCCACTAAAGATACCATGTTCCTTAATGAGCTTTTAGAGCTACAACACCAATATAGTGAGCGTTTTTCCATTCAATTTGTATTTAGTCAAACCGATGAAGACGATGCTATTTTTGGACGTATTGAAAAAAGTACTGTAAACTACGTGATGAAAAACAAGCACAAGCACATAGATGTAGATGCGTTTTATTTATGTGGTCCGGAAGGCATGATAAACACCGTAAAAGGGGTATTAACCGAACATGGTATAAACGAAGACCGTATACATTTTGAACTGTTTAAAGCCGGTAAAACTTCAGAAAGTATAAAAGAGACAGTTAGCGCAATACCTGCTGGACGTACAAAAATAACTGTTGTTGTGGATGATGAGGAATCTACCTTTGAAATGTCTTCTAAACAAACCATTCTTGAAGCTGCACTCGACGAAGATCTTGATGCGCCCTATTCCTGCCAAGGTGGTATTTGCAGTAGTTGCTTAGGGAGAATTAAAGAGGGCGCTGCCACTATGGTGCAAAACAATATTTTAACTGAAAGTGAAGTCGCTGAGGGATTGATTTTAACCTGTCAGGCGCATCCAACAACGCCTACTATCATTGTTGATTACGATGATGTTTAAAGCCGAACCCTAAATCTCTTTAAACAATAGCGTTTATTTTATCTACAATCGTTTTTGGTGAGATTGATGCACTGGCCTTTTTATAACCTTCAGGACATTTATTACCATAAACCGAGGTTGGTATTAAAGGAAATTGTTCCCTATCAGAAAGTAAAGCATAATCTTCTGGTTGATTAAATGGCGCAAAACCGGTAAAGGGATGCGTTACACCCCAAATGGTGACCACTTTAATACCCAACATTGCTGCCACGTGCGCATTTCCAGAGTCCATAGAAAGCATTACATCTAGGTTTGACATAATATCTAACTCTGCATCTAATGACACCTTTCCAGCTACATTAACTGTATTGTCGTTAAATTTTTCCCAACGGTTTAAAATGGCTTCCTCATTTTTTCCACCACCAAAGAGCAATACTTTGAAATTTTCTGAAAGTGTTTTTACCACCTCCTCCATTAAATTTAAAGGATACATTTTACCCTCGTGTGCTGCAAAAGGTGCAATGCCTATAAGCGCTTCCTTTCTGTCACCTAAAAGGCCTTTTAGTGTTTTATCTAGATCTACTTTCTCTGGAAAAGAGGGCTTTGACAGATCAACTGGATAACCCAAAGCGCCGAATACATCAGCATAGCGTAGAGGTGTTGTTTTTAATTGCTTAAATAACTTACCCGAAGTCAATTGCCGTTTTTCAGTGCGCCCTTTATCAATTGTAACAAACCTTCTACATTTAATAAACTGTTTTAATACCTTGATTCTCAAAACATTATGTAAATCGGCAATGGCATAAAATTTATAGTGCTTATTGATATGTCTGGCCAATTTGTAAAGGCCGAATGTGCCTTTGTGTTGCCCTTTTACATCAACTGTAATTACCTCAATATCTTTTAAATCCCTAAAAAACGGTTTAAAAAAAGGCTTGGTTAATACTGTGATTTTTAACTCAGGATGTTGTGCGATAGCTGCCCTTAACACAGGTACTGTCATAGCAACGTCTCCCATTGCTGAGAGACGTATAACCAATATATGTTTTTTAGGTTGGGACATAAATTACATCTCTATGTCACGTTGAGCGCAGTCGAAATGTCCTTAAAAATGAGATTCTTCACTTCGTTCAGAATGACAATACTCTACTTCTGAGAACGCAACACTGGGTTTAGTTCGTCATCATTGTACATCTTCATTTGCTTGTACACTTTCATATATTTATCGCCATTTTCTATATCCTTTAAAAGCGTATCAATTGCAGTAGATAAATCTACACGTTGTTCTAATAAAACATCTAACTTTGCTTTACAGGCAGCTCTGTGTGCATCAGAAGCATCGGTTCTTGTTGCTTCTTCGTTCATATGATATACTTTTAGTGCCAAAATGGATAACCTATCAATACCCCAAGCTGGACTTTCAGTATTAATGGTGGCATCATCTTTCACGGTGACATCTTTATATTTTTCAAGGAAATAACTATCTATATACTCTACCATATCGGTTCGGTCTTGATTGGATGCATCAATTTGACGTTTCAATGTTAATGCAGCTACCGGATCTATTTGAGGATCACGAATAATATCTTCATAATGCCATTGTACGGTATCTATCCAGCACTTTCTGTACAATAAATGTTCAATTAAATTACTTTTTGGATATGGGTTTTCAAAAGGCTGATCTACTGCATTAATTACATGGTATTTTTCAATTACATCTTGAAATATCTTATTGGCTTTGTCGGTAAACATAGGTATTAAATTTAGACCACAAATATACTTATATTAGTTAACTTTAGCATTCTAAAGCTTATCATAAAATATGCATGTTCGTAACCTTTCAAAAGAAAACTCAATATTAAACAGGTTTATTTCTGAAATACGAGACATAGACATACAGAAAGATAGTATGCGATTTAGAAGAAATATTGAACGCATAGGGGAAATTTTAGGGTATGAAATGAGTAAAACCCTGCGCTACAGAGCAAAAGCGGTTACTACACCTTTGGGTAATTTCGATACATACGACTTTGATAATAGCATCGTACTGTGCTCGATTTTAAGAGCTGGTGTACCCCTGCATAACGGACTTTTAAATTATTTTGATACTGCCGAAAATGCTTTTATTTCAGCATACAGGCACCATAAAGCACACCCTGAAAGTTTTGAAATTGTGATGGAGTATTTGTCTTGTCCCGATTTATCAAATAAGACACTAATTTTAGCTGACCCCATGTTGGCAACAGGTCAATCTATGTTAGCTACTTTTGAAGCATTACAGCCTTTCGGGGTCCCAAAAAATATTCATCTAGTAAGTGTAATCGGAGCACAGGAAGGCGTAGATTTTGTATCAACTAAATTTCCAGAAAACACACATCTTTGGATAGCTTCAGTTGATGACACACTAAACGATAAAGGCTATATAATTCCAGGCTTGGGAGATGCTGGCGATTTGTCTTTTGGTAAAAAACTACAGAAATAGAAGTACTACAGGGACCATTAGCAATACTGAAAAAAAAACTTCCTTAAACCATTTTTCTCTTATTACCTCAATATAGCTAGATATGATAATAGCCAATGGCGCAAATACGAATAAGAATTCCCCACCACTTTTTTCCGGTGCAATTATCAACAATAAAAACGATATAATTACAGTCCAAATTATAAGATAAAATGCCGGACGTAGTGATTTTTTTTTCAGATTGATGCTTTTTATGTAAAACAATAATGACCAAAGGCCAAACGAAAAAAATAATGTAAGTGCTACCAAAAATTGAGGGGTGTTGTACATGCTGAAGTCGAAACTAATTTCAAAACCATTAATGAAATGGCTTGTCAATTCATAATTAGCGAAAAAACAAATGCAATACGCAATAAGTAATACAGCTACAATAGCCGTTAATGGAATAAGCCAATTTCTTAGTTTATTATCGGTATATAAAAAAATTGCAACTGGTATTAATATGAGAAATACGCTGGCCCAAGCATAACATAGTGCAGCTAGTGTTATCCAAAACGCGGCGTCAAACAGCTTTTTTTTTATGCTTTTCTGGGAACGTAAACTAATAAGACGTCTTAAACTAAACAACAAAAATATATTCACTAAAAGAAGTTTTAGGCTACCCGTTGTTTGTGGCACCATAAGTAAAAACGAAGCATATAGTACAATTTCAAAATTATTGGTCTGGGTTAAGTTATTTTTCCCAGAAACAAAGTTTAAAACCAACATTGAAAAGTAACCGAACAAAAAAAGGACACTAACAATTAAAAGGTTATTGAAACTTATAGCGTTATTTCCAATCTTAAAAAATGAAACAGAACAAGCAATGGCAATAATAAAAAAGACAATTATAAAATTAATTGGCTTAGATTTATTAAAAATGCTTGTAATCATTAACTGTTTTTGTATTTTTGCTTCGTAAATATACTAATATGAAAGACTTCTTTTACGCTATACAAGATTTATTTGTTAATGTGCTTTTTGCGCCATACGATGCACTAAGAGCATTAGAATTGGATAACTGGTGGCTTGCAAATACCGTATCATGGATTTTTTCCATTATATGTGTAGTTGCCATAGTTTATTGGATGAAGCAACTAAGAATATTTGATAACAACAACGAAGAAGATAAGAGTATTTCTTCGCACTCGTTTTTATAAATCGAATCCAATATCTTTACGATAGTTCATCTTATCAAAATGTAGTTTTTCTATACTTTGGTAAGATTTTTTTATGGCCTCTTGGTAAGTTTCCCCATAAGATGTTATTGCCATAACACGACCACCCGAAGTTATAATTTTACCATCTTTTAATTGCGCTCCAGCATGAAAAGGAATGGAATTTTTGATATTTTCTATTCCTGTAATTTCTTTACCTTTCTCGTATGCCTCAGGATATCCTCCAGAAACAAGCACAACAGTGGTAGCCGCACGCTCATCAATTTCAATATCAATTTTATCAAGAGTTCCGTTAGCCATGGCTTGTAGTATTTCCACTAAATCGTTCTTCAACCTTGGAAAAACTACTTCGGTTTCAGGGTCGCCCATTCGCACGTTGTATTCAATAACTTTTGGGTCGTCTCCAACTTTAATTAATCCAATGAATATAAAGCCTACGTAAGGCAAATTGTCTTTCTTTAAGCCATCAACGGTAGGTTTTACGATGCGCTCTTCAATCTTACTTAAGAACTCATCTGTAGCAAAAGGCACTGGAGAAACTGCGCCCATACCGCCAGTATTTAAACCAATATCACCTTCACCAATTCGTTTATAATCTTTTGCTGTGGGCAATACTTTGTAATTTGTGCCATCGGTTAGCACAAAACAACTTAGCTCTATCCCATCTAAAAACTCTTCAATCACTACTTTAGTACTGGCATCACCAAATTTAGCATCAACAAGCATGCTTTTTAGTTCTGCTTTAGCTTCATCTATATCATTTAAAATCACTACACCTTTCCCAGCGGCTAATCCATCTGCCTTCAATACATAAGGTGGTTTTAAGGTGTCTAGAAATGCATACCCTTTTTCAACAGTATCTTTAGTAAAGCTTTCATAAGCTGCAGTTGGGATGTTATGACGATACAAAAATTCCTTAGCAAATTCTTTGCTACCTTCCAGTTCCGCAGCTACTTTTTGTGGCCCAATAACTGACACATGCTTAATCTCATCATCATTCAAAAAATAATCATGAACTCCTTTTACCAATGGATCTTCTGGACCAACAACAACCATATCAATCTGCTTATCCAAAACCAGCATTTTAATCGCTTCAAAATCGGTAACACCAATATTTACATTAGTTGCAACCTCAGCAGTTCCTGAGTTTCCTGGTGCAACGTATAGATTTTTACATATATCACTTTGAGCAATTTTCCACGCGAAAGTATGCTCTCTTCCTCCCGAACCTAGTATTAAAATATTCATGTGTTTGGTTTTAGTTTCCCTTTGAATGTGCAAAACAATTTTAAGTTTGCGCAAAAATAAAATTAATGCTTCTAATACACGAATATTTTTTATTTACTTTACACCAATACAGGTTTTAAAGTGAATTTATTTAATCTTACATTAAAATTAAAAGGATTTCCTATTGATAAGGCTAAACGCGACTTATCCGAAATTCAATCTAAAACAGACTCTGAATACAAAACATATTTAAGCTCTAGAAAAAAACAGATTGTTGCCTATCATTTAAAACACAATAGGTTTTATAAAAACTTAATTGAAGGTATAGATACTAGCGAATGGCACAACCTTCCAGTAATTAAAAAAAGTGATTTACAAATTCCATTAGCTGAAAGACTTTCAGACGGCTTTACTGTAAAGAATTGTCATATTCATAAAACCTCAGGCTCTTCTGGAACACCTTTAATTTTCGCAAAAGATAAATATGCTCATGCGCTTTCTTGGGCAAATTTTATAGATAGATATGCGTGGTATGATATTGATGCGACTGCCTCTAAACAAGCTAGGTTTTATGGTATTCCGCTAAAAGGTATAGCGCATTATAAAGAACGCCTGAAAGATGTTTTAGGTAACCGTTTTCGGTTTTCGGTTTTCGATATGGGTGAAAAACAATTAGAATGGAACTTAAAAAAATTTGAGACTATCCCATTTGAATATATAAATGGTTATACCAGTGCTATTGTACAGTTTGCCAGGTACTTAGAAGAAAAAAACAGTGTTCTAAAAAACGTTTGTCCGACACTTAAAGCCTGTATTGTAACAGCTGAAATACTTTTTAAAGATGACAAAACCTTGTTGGAAAAATACCTTGGTGTCCCTATTGCGAACGAATATGGTTCTGCCGAATTAAGTTTGATTGCCTTTAATAATCTAGATAACGAGTGGATAGTTAATACTGAAGATTTATTTGTTGAGGTTTTAGATGATAATGACAATCCTGTTCCTATTGGAAAAGAGGGGCGTATAGTAGTTACTTCACTTTACAATAAAGCGCACCCTTTTATTCGCTATGACCTTGGCGATGTTGGGGTCCTCCATGAAAATAGCACTATTAACAAGCCTATTTTAAAACGTGTTACAGGAAGAACCAGTGACATTGTGATATTACCAAGTGGAAAAAAAGCTGCTGGCTTAACGTTTTATTATGTGACTAAAACGGTAATTGAAGATGATGCTAACGTAAAAGAATTTATTATTGAACAATATGCCTTAGATACTTTTAAAATACTTTACACCAGTAGAGAAACGCTTTCTGAAACTAAAATAAAAGCCATAAAGAAAGCCGTAGCACATTATTTAGAATCTGGCTTAACCGTTAGTTTTGAGAGAAAAACAGCATTAAAACGCACTAAAGGCGGTAAGCTAAAACAATTTACGTCTTTTGTGAAGTAATTGTTTGTTGAGATTTTACAAAAAAGTATTCGTAAAGGAAAACAATTAAATAGTAAGTAGATTTTAATTTAGAATACCCAAGACCTTTGTAGAAAACCAAGTAATTGTATTTTAAAAGATTGAGTTTGTTTGAAGACATTGAGTTTTTTCTAACTCTATATTGCGCCAGCGATTCTTCAATGCCAAGTGCGGGCACACCACTTTGTTCAACAGCGTTTAACCATAACAACCAGTCTTGGCGTTTACGCAAATTTGGCGCGTATATTTTGCCTAGGGCTTTGGCATTATACATACCTGTTAGGTTGCCAACATAATTACATTTCAATAGTTTTTTATAAGAAAGCGACGGCAAAGCTATTACTCTTTTATGTAATGTGTTTCCAACTTCATCCATTAAGTCATAGCTTGAAAAACAAACATTAACCTTATTCTCCTGCATAAATTTAAGTTGTTTTTCAAGCTTATTCGGCTTCCAAAGGTCGTCTGCATCCAAAAATGCAATAAAGTCTCCTGAGGCTTCTTCAATACCCCTATTTCTTGTTATTGCAGCTCCTTGGTTGGTTTTATTTTGAAATACTTTAATGTTTGTGTGATTAGAAGCGTATTGATTAATAATTTCTACAGTGTTATCGGTGGAGGCATCATCAATAATTATGAGTTCCCAATTCGAGTAGCTTTGATTTAATACGCTTTGTATTGTATCTTTAATATAGAGGTGGGAATTATAAGTTGCAGTTATTACAGAAACTAGTGCTGCCATCTAGTATGCTTTTTTCTCTCCCCTTAGTGCATTTAAGAAAGTTTGGACTATGATTTTTATATCTAGAAGTAAAGACCAGTTTTCAATATAAAAAATATCATACTTTACTCTGTTTATAATATCCTTATCGGTTTCTATTTCCCCTCTAAACCCACTTACTTGCGCCAAACCAGTAATGCCAGGTTTTACGAAATGTCTCACCATAAACTTATCTATCTTTCTAGCATACATATTTGTATGACTTACCATGTGTGGTCTTGGGCCAACAACGGACATGTCTCCAAATAGAACATTAAAAAACTGTGGTAATTCATCAATACTAGTTTTTCGTATAAATGCTCCCACTTTGGTTACTCTAGAATCGCCTTTAGTTGCCTGATGCAAATGTGCGTTTTTATTGGGCATCATGGACCTGAATTTATAGCAGTCAAACTCTTTGTAGTTAAATCCGTTTCTAGATTGTTTAAAAAATACCGGGCCTCTTGACTCTAATTTAATTAATATGGCTAATAAAAGTGTTAACCATGATAAAATGAAGACGATTATAAAAAGTGAAAACAAAATATCAAATACCCTTTTTACAAACTTATTTATCGGCTCCTTCAGCGGAATATCTCTTAAAGATAATACCGGAATATAATCGTAATATTCGTATTTGAGTTTTTTGGAAAATATTTCCTTATTATCTGGTATAAATTTTAGCTCTCTTAAATTGTTATCTGCAAAATTAATTAACTCATTAATCTGTTTATTAGAGAGCTCAGAAACTGAAAAATAAATTTCATCAATGTCGTTGTCTATTATATAATCAAAACACTTACTTAAAGAGAAGTCTTCTTCTTTCACACTAAATTGCATCATAAACTTATAACCAAAATCTAGTCTTTTATTAAATATGTTTATCAGCTGACGTGTTTTTTCATTTTTTCCTATAACTACAACTAATCTTATATTTCCCCTTAAAACACTTCTATATTTGTTGAGTAAAAAAAAGGTTAAAAACTTAAAAGACGTTAAAACTAGAAAAATAAAAAGTAGATAGTCTCCTAAGTTTATTTTACTAATAATAGGTTGCTTAAAAAACCCTATAAAGGCATAAAGCACGATGGAAAACAATATTGTTTGCTTTAATAAAAGTGTTAATACTTGAATAATTCGTGTATTTCTTTGGATTTCATAAAATCGATTATAAAATGAAATAATGAACCATAACACAGAGATATAGGTGAAGAACATCAATTTATCGGATAGATTGATGTTAAAGAAAAATACAGAGCTATTAATAATAACTAAATCTACCAAAAAAGAAATTGGTTTAATAAATCCTGAATACCTGCCCTGTTTAAATACTTTCAATTTATCTTTTTATGTGTTCCTTAAAGTTTTTATGATCTCTCTTATACAAATCTTCCAAAGAAAGACCCTTAAAATAATCAAAAGTAATCCTCATACCTTCTGCCCTAGTTACTTTAGGTTCCCAATTTAGAATTTTTTTTGCTAATGAAATATCTGGTTGTCGCTGAAGAGGGTCATTATCTGGTAAATCTTTATAAATTATTTTTTGGTTAGTGCCAGTTAACTTAATAATTTCTTCCGCAAATGCTTTTATGGTAATTTCATGGGGGTTGCCAATATTTACTGGGTGATCGTAATCACTTAACAATAGTCTGTAAATTCCCTCTATTTGATCATCAACATAACAAAATGATCGTGTTTGAGAACCATCACCAAAAACGGTTAAATCTTCACCACGCAATGCTTGCCCCATAAAAGCAGGTATCACCCTTCCATCATTTAAACGCATTCTGGGGCCATAGGTGTTAAAAATCCTAACTATACGTGTTTCTAAACCATGAAATCTATTATAGGCCATGGTTATGGCTTCTTGAAACCGTTTTGCTTCATCATAAACCCCCCTAGGCCCAATGGTGTTAACGTTGCCATAATAGTCTTCGGTTTGGGGGTGCACTAAAGGATCGCCATAAATTTCGGAGGTAGAAGCAATAAGTATTCTGGCTTTTTTAGCTTTTGCTAAACCTAATAGATTGTGAGTACCCAAAGCACCCACCTTTAGTGTTTGAATAGGTATTTTTAAATAATCTATTGGGCTAGCAGGCGATGCAAAATGTAAAATGTAGTCTAAGCTTCCTCTAAGTTCTATAAAATTAGTAACGTCGTGAGCTACAAACTCAAAATTTTCTTGACCTATTAAATGTTCAATATTTTTTTTATCTCCGGTAATGAGATTATCCATCGCTACAACATGATAGCCTTCTTTATAGAATCTGTCGCATAAATGGGAGCCTAAAAATCCTGCGGCACCTGTTATTAATATTTTTTTCATGATATAAATTAAGGCCTATTAGAAATTTTTTAATTCATTGATAAACCTATTTAAAACTTTGTTTTTTGAAAATTTCTCTTCAACATACTCTTTGGCATTTTGTCCTAATTCAAGGCTCTTCGCTTTATTCTGCTTTAAGAAGATAATCTGATTTATAATTTCTTCCATCGATTTACCATCATAATAAAAGCCTCCATTTGACTCTTCAAACACTGTTGCTACTTCACTTTTTAAATTCCCTGTAACTATAGATGGTTTTGCACTTGCCATCATTCCTAAAATTTTTGATGGCATTACCGTATCAATAACGTCTGTTTTTTGAAATAGAACGTGTAAATCAGCACTCGATAATAATGATGGTAACTCTTCATACGGCACCAAGTTATAATGCTTTACAAAACTATAATCTTTTATTTTTGCTAAAAGACTATCTTTTTCTGCACCTTCACCAACAATTATAACTTCTATATTATTAATGTTTTTTAAATAATTTAAAAACTCTATAAAAAACGACCAATCTTGCTTGGTACCTATATTGCCTGAATATAAAATTTTAAATGCTCTTGAGTCTAAATATTTATGTGTTGTTAGCTTTAGATTACTAAATTTTTCAACATCTATCCAATTTGTAAGATAGTAATTTTTAGTAATAGTTTTTGTTTTTAGTTTATTAATCATTCCAAAGCTTATTGTTGAAACTATGTCTGCCTTTTTTAAAACAAACCCCTCTACTTTTTGCAATAATTTAATTATAGATTTTTTGTTTCCCTTTAAAAGTCCAGAATCTATAGCGGCATCAAACTCAAAATCTTGAATATGTATCCAGTGTTTTGATTTATATCTCTTTTTTAAAAACCAGCCTAATAATGCAGAAGTTGTGAAAGGAATAATTGAAATAACAATATCTGGTTTAGAAACCCTGAAAAGGTTAATAAAATTACCAAAAGTAAAAGATAATAAATGAATTATTCTTTTTGAAAATGTTGGATTACTTGGCACATATTGTTTGCTTCTTAAAACTTTAACCCCATTTATAACTTCTCTTACTAAGTAGGGCTTAGCTTTATAGTTCTCTCTAATTTTCCATTGAGGATAATAAGGAAAACCTGTTATAACGGTAACGTCAAACCCTTTTGAAACTAAATATTCAGCTTTTTCTGTTGAGTATAAACCTATGGCACTATCTTCGGGATAATAGTTAATACCAATAATTAAAATTCTATTCCTCAATCTTTCTATTTTTTATAAACTTAACTGGAGTTCCAACGTATACTGAATTAGAATTTAAATCTTTAATTACAGTGCTTCGCGCCCCAACTACGGTCCCTTTATGTATTGTAACTCCTGGTGAAACAAAAACATCTGTAGCAAGCCAACATTCGTTTTCAATGATAATCTTTTTTGAATAAATAGGGAAATCGTTTTTAGTATAATCATGCGAACCAGTACACAAATAGCTTTTTTGAGATATTACAGTATTTGAACCCACTTCAATCTGTCCTAAACTATAAAAAACTACATCATCTCCAATCCAACTATAATCTCCAATTTTAACCTTCCAAGGATACGTAAATTTAGCACTTGGACGAATTATAACATTCTTACCTATTTCTGCTCCAAAACATCTTAATAAAAATCTTCTCCATCCATACATAAATTGTGGAGTAGTAGAAAAACACACTGATTGCACAATCCACCATAATTGAACAGTTATACCAGATTTACCTCTAAAACCTTTCGGTGTTTTATATTTGCTAAGATCTTGCATTTTAACTATTAAAAACTTTACTGTTATTACTGCTTAAATTATTGAAGAATAAAAAATTCACTATAAATGAAAAAATAATTACCCCTGATTGCCGATCTAAAATATTCTCCGTTAAAAACACAAAAACGAAAAACAGTAAAACTTGAAAATACAGCGTATCTCTATTTAAAAATGCGTTTTTAAAGTAACTATAAAGTTGCCAAATAAATAAAATAAAGCCTATGAATCCAACGTAAAGTAAAACAGCTATAAATTGATTATGGGAATTATATCGTTTTTCTACTAAAAATTCAGATTTACTTTTGTAACAATTTACTAATTGGTCTGTTACATCTCCAATACCGTAACCAAAAATTGGACTTTGCCTAATTAAAGCTGTCGAGCAGCTATATATAGAGTACCTAATACTGGTAGAATTGTTTTCGTTCAATAGTTCATATGTGTCTTGTTTTACCAGTTCTGAAAAACGTTTTTTTATAGCACCCCTAAAATTAAAACACAATATGAGTATAACACAAAAAGACACAGCTAGAACTACATAGTTGGCCTTTTTATATTTCCTGTTTAAAATAAAAAAACCAATAAACGAGACTACTAGTGCAATAATAATACCTTTTCTCATCAATAAAAATACTACAAAAGCTAATATTATTAAAAAAATAAAGTATAACAACTTTATATAGGTGCTTTGTTTAAAAATACTATTAGTTATAAAAATTAGACCAATAGCTAAAAACATTGAAACATAAATAGGATGATCGCTCAATATAAACATTCCATCTACATATGATAGGCAATGGCTAAGATTAGACAAACAATATGTTAACCCTAAATAATTAAAATACCATAAGATACTTAATGCATAAACGGTTGCGGACCATATATAAACATGTATAAACATTAGCTTAAAATTGGTGCTTGATTTTAACCTTTCGTATATTAAAGCTAGTGCAATAGGAATTAAAAAAAGGGATGCGGTAGTTTCCAATTTTTTTAACCCATAACTAAAATTGGATGTATAAGCCATACTTATTAAATAAATTACAGGCAAAAAAGAAAATATTAAACCATACCTTAAATATTTTTTATTTTTAATTTTTCGAAAAAAAAATAAAGTAGCTACTAGAATTAAAATCATGACAGGAAGCCCTTTAACTTTATTAGGGATTAGCGACAATAATGAAAAGAGAATAATAGAAAAAGTAAAAACTTTTTGTTCTATTCCTGTAATATTATTTAAATAATTATTTTTCAAAATCTTAGCTAGCCTACCTATTCAAATAATTAAAAGTGTTTCTGATTTTATCGTAATTTTTTAAAAGAATTTTTTGACAAGGTTTTTCTATGATGTAATACGCCGCGGAACAGACAATGAATAACAAAACCAGAAAAAACAAAAAATTTTGTGTTTTGGATGGCTCAGAATCAATTATAAGGGGCATAATCTTGCTTTTGTATACCGTATGGAGTGGCGAGTGTAATATGTAAATCGAAAAACTAATATTTCCTAAAAAAACAAAAGGTTTTAAAGAAAAAATGTTTGTAATTATGTTTCTAGAAGCGGCAATAACTATAATTACTATTGCAAAAATAGGAGCGAAAAAACTAGATCCAAATGGCAAATTCATGGAAAAATACTCTTTAAAAAATGGCTCTTTAACTATACATATATATAATAGCCACAAAACAAAAAGTGATAAAAAAATAGACAGATTTTTATTAGAGATCTTTTCTTTGAATGTTGAATTCAAAAAATAATATGCAACTGAAAAACCCAATAAAAATGAACAAAAATGAGATAAAGGAAAATAAAAAATTAAATCGTGCGATGTTGTTAAAAAACCTTGGTAAAACTTACTGTTTAGCAAGTTAATTAAAATATACTGAGTAAAAGCCCATATAAAAACTGAGAATATTAATAAACTTTCTGGTTTTGGTTTCGCTTTTTTTGCAAAGAAAAGAAGTAAAGGAAACGTGGCATAAAAAAACATTTCTACTGATACCGACCAAGAAGGGCTGTTAAACGAAAGTGGATAAGGTGAAACCCACCCCTGTAAAAAAGTTAAATTTAAAAAAAGTGACGTGTTATTTGAAATAGGATTAATATTATATTTAAAGGGCATAATTATTAATAATCCTAGAAGATAGACTGGAAAAATTCTAGCTATCCTGCCGTAAAAATATTGTTTAGAACAAAAGTTCTCCTTTTTAATTTGGGAAACAACCATAACAAAGCCTGAAAGAACGAAGAAAAAAGAAACCATCTCAGGGCCTGCTGTTACAAATCTGCCAAATACTTGAGTAAACCATGTGCCAATTCCAAAATGGAAAATAACGACAATAAATGCAGCAATAAACCTTAAAAAGGTTAAACTCTCTATTCTCATACTCTGATTTTTTTTAATTTAATCGAAAAAACAAATAATAAAATATAAATGTAATATATATACCTAAAAGAAGACCTTAAATTATACTCAAAGGAGTATACTACATATAATAAAAACAAAATAACAATTATAAAGCCTAATATACGTTTACCATGAGCAAATAGGTTTCTTGTTTTATAATCAAAATGCGAAACGATACAACCCAATATTAAATAAAACAAAAATGTAAAACTGTTTCCCATAGTAAAAACTTCACCATTCGAGGAATAAGGAACAATTGGATAAATCCTCATACTTTCAGCTATGTCATACCAGCCAGCCATTTTACCTGTTAAAGGATTTAAACTTACTATGATATTGTTCCAGTCTGGAACATTCAATAAAATTGTTTTTGCTGAAACAAAAATTCCGAATATAAACGAGTAATAAATGTTAAAGCTAAGGCTTTCTGTAAACTCATCTTTTGAATCAAATATTTTAGCCAAATAGGGAAATACTCCATGCGATTCACCTATCCTAAGAGACATAATAAATGATAAAAGTAAAAAAGCTAAAATTAAATTTACAAAAAGAATTAATTTGTTTTTAATAGTGTTGCCCTGAGATTGAAAAATTAAAAAAACATAAATTACAAAATACAAAAAAGCAATTCTAGAACCTGTTCCTATGGTTAAAAGCAACAACATACTAAAGGTAACGATACTATGAGCTCTATTTGTTGTGTAATTGAACGCCAATAAAATCGACAAAACGAAGCTTAATAATTTTGTAATAGTTTGTATGGCTCTACCGTCGCTTATTAAATAATCCTCTCTGTAAAAAATGCGCAACCCATATGTTGAAGCATATAAAATTAAAATTATTAAGAATAAGACAATAATTACAATATTTATTTTTTCAGGTAGATTGAATTTATAAAAAAGTACTTTAGAGAAAGATTTATTAAATATTAGCTTTTTGCTTTTTCTTGATAAATCGTAATAAACAATAACGCCAGCCAAAAAAGCAACTAAAGCAAAAAGATGAAGTTTTATGGTTTCAATGAATAAACCTTCTTTTATATAATCAAACCTATACAATGAAATTTTATCATCATAATGATAGTAATATAATGATGTAAGAATAATGGTTCCTAGATAGAATAATAAATATAAATGTACTTGGCTTAGAACATAAAATTTTACAATTTTAAAAACTAATAGAATCTCTAAACAAAGTATTATTATTAAAAATGTTAACATACGTAATTAAAATAATACGCTTAAATTATTTTACTACTTAATTTTTTAAAATAGTAATATCCTATAAAAACTAAAAGTAATTCGGTAATAGCAACAATTATAGCCATCCCGTAAATGTTGAAAAACTGAACAACTATTAAATTCATAATCATATTAAACAAACCTCCAAAAACTAAAATATTCATTCTTACTTTGAAACGCTTTATTGCTGGAAAATATAACATATTGTAAAGCATATTTAACCCAGAAAAAATAGAAATAAAACTTAATACTCTAAATACATTGGCATAACTAGTAATTAAACTATCATCATATATAATTGTCAAAATACTTTTCGAAAACAATAAAATTACAAGTGTAATTAAAGTACTTACAAAAAATACCGGCGGCATTATTTTATTTATAATTTCTTTTTTTTCTGCATCGTTTTGTCTCGCTACCCATGGGTACAAAGCTTGGTATAATGGCACATAAACATTTTTAACAGCTAAAATAAGCTTTTCCATACTCGAATAAACTCCAGCAATAACATTTCCTGAAAATAAACCCAAAATAAAAACATTACTCGCAGTATAAAGACTAGTGGCAAAGTTAGATATAAATAAGCTAGAGCTATCTGTTAGCAATTGTTTTATAAGTTTACTGGAAGGCAGTTTATACTTAAAGTATTTAAAGCTTAATAGAAATCCTATTAAACCTGAAACTATAAAACCTAACGAATTAAATATTGGCACCTTAAAATAATCTAATTCTGTTTTTATTAAAAAAAAGACTAAAACTGTAAATATAACCTTTGCCAAAATATTTATAATTGTAACAAACTTCATTTTTTCAATACCCTGAAAAAACCATACAGGAAACAATGCTTGACCAATTACAACGCCAAAACTAAGCAAATAAATTTCAGAATCAACACTAAATCTTGTGAAAAGATTTACAATTAAAAAGAGAATGTTAAAGGCAATAATTAATAACCCCAATTTAATTATCATTATTGCTAAAAATATTTCGCCCGTTTTTATTTTATTTTCTCTGGCTAAAGATATTTCACGCGTACCGCTTATATTAAAGCCAAAGTCTACAAAAACAGTTAAAAAAATGGCTAGCGATTGAGCGAACATAACTAATCCAAATTTTTCGGCTCCTAATACCCTTACCAAATAAGGTAACACTAATAATGGTAAAATATAATTAGCCCCTTGTAATAATACGAGTGAGAAAAAATTTTGAACAACAATTTTTTTTTCCTTATTCGATAATGCTTTTGATATTTTTTGAAATAAGTTCATGTTTATGTAATTATTTCTTCAAAATATCCGCAAGTCTATTAATAAAATCTTCAGGCTTAAAAGTATTTTTTGCGTAATGATGATTGTAAAGCATTACATCCTTAAAACCATCTAAATTAGTGAATATATATTCTAATTTTTCTGAAATTTCCTCTGGATCTTTTTTGTTAACTATATAACCATTTTTATCTGAACAAATATCTAAAATACCCGCATGGTCTGTAGTTATAATAACATGGCCCGTTAGCATAGCTTCTAATAAGGCTATTGGCTGACCTTCCATATTGTAATAGGTCGGCAAAATAAAAACATTTGAAGCTTTATAGGTATCTATTTTTACTTGCCCTCTAATAGGTTTTGAATATTCTATATTAGGATTGGAATTTATATAATTTAATATCTTATCTTTCTGCTCCTCATCAATTCCGCCTACAATTTTTGCTTTGTAAGGCACCCCTTTACTATTTAAAATACTTAATGCCTCAAATACATCAAAAATACCCTTGCCTTCCATTAAATTACTTAACCAAAGAATATTTAAACCATTTGTATTTACCACATCTTCTTCTGTAATATTCTTAAGTGTTTTTTCCACAAAATAAGGCATCCAAAAGATCTTATCCTCAGCTAAAAAAGGGGTTAAATTGTCTTTTAAAAGTTCTGATGATACAATGCCCTTGTTAGCCCTAGAAAGGACATAGTGAAATAGTTTTTTTTTAAAACCAAAAAGCAACCCATATTGCGTTTTTAAATAATTACCATGCACATGTATAACCACCTGTTTGCCAAAAAGCTTGGAAATAAAAACAAAAGGCGCGTCTTTTAAAACACCAAAAAAGGTTAAACCTATAGCTATATAAGTAGTATCTGCTTTAAAAATTTTAACAGCCTGATAATACTGGCTAATGTAAAAAAACACTTTTTTAAATGTAAACTCTCCAATAGCCTCATTAAACTCCGGATAAGCTCTATTTATTACAGTAACATTAAAACCTTCCTCCTGATTTAATTTTTCTAACACTAAATCATTTACAACACTACACCCCGTAACTGGTGGAGATATAGGGCCTATAAGTAAAACATTTATGTTTTTTTTGTTTTTACCCATTATTATTGCTTCTGAAATAACTTAATAAAAGTTTTACCCATTGCGCTTATTGAATATTTTTCTTTACAATAATTACTAATATCTTCACGTTTTTCTATCCACCTTTTTTTATTCTGATAGATACCCAAAATTTTGTCTTTGAAACTTTCTAAATTGTCAGTTTCAAAAAAAAGGGCATTTTCATTCTCAATTACTGCTTCAATTTCCGGTGAATGGTTTTCAGTTTTCGAGACCAACATAGGAACTCCAAAACCAAAACTTTGGGTTACAGATAACCCAATATAACCAGGTGATACGCTAAAAAGTGCTTTTGAATAGAATTCTGCCAATTTTGAATAATCTGAAATATGTCCGGTTAAAATTACTTTATCTTCTAAATTGTGTTTTTTTATGTATGCATCTAAATTGGGCCTCTCCTCTCCATCACCAATAAATAGAAGCTTTATATTGTCTGCTAGGTTAGGAAGAGCTTTATGGAATGCTTGTAGTAATAATTTTGGTTTTTTTAAAGGGGTTAACCTTCCTACATAAATTAAATGGTTTATTTCTTCAGGATTTTGATTACCAACAACCATTTCTTTTTTAAAATAAAGCGCATTTGGTGCGTAATTAACTTTTAAATGTGGTTCTGCAGCTTCTAATTCTTCTTTTTGAGATTTAGTATATACAATTATACTATCTCCCATATCTCGCATTATTTTTCTGAGTTTATCTGATTTACTTTGGCTACCAGAACGAGGCCATGCATGACCCCATAAAATGGTTTTTTTATTGAGAAGTTTTCTTACAATTAGAGCGACCCAATTGGAAAGTATTCTTGGGTTCATTTCCATTACCAAGATATTGCAACGTATTACATCTCGCCACATACCTGTTTGAATTAAAAATGAACGGTTAAAAAAAAAGTTGTTCTTAATTTGTTTAAAACCCGCTATAGTGGTGTCTGTTTTCACAGTTGTCTCAAAATACTCTAAGCCAGCATATACTGCAAATGATTCGTCAAATTCCTGCTTTATATAGTAGTACAGTTTTCTTCTGTAATCTGGTGCTACGGTTTGTAATATTATGTAATCTTTTTTCATTAAAATAATGTATCCAAATTATAGTTTAAAAAACTTATTAAATATTACTTAATTGGCGCACATCTTCAATTAATTTTGCTTGTACTAAAATATTATTCCATTCTTTTTTATATGATTTAGCTTTTATCACTTTAATAAAGTAAGAAATCATATTAACAAAATGATCATCCTTTGGGAGTTCTATTTCTTCTCTGTAACCTTGTTTCTCTAAAATAACTATTGGGTTAAAATCAGCTTTTGCTGTAAAGGCTCTAGTGGAAGTAATTTTTCCTTTACTGCCCCAAATTTCATAATTACATTGATAAAAATTATCGAACCCAAATGCAACTTCAGAAAATATTTCTTTGTCTTTGTTTACTAGAAACGCACCTCCAAACCAATCAACATTAAAATCATCATTATTTTTTAGAAAAGCAGATGTTACTTTAAACCCATCTCCCATAATAAAGGAAGTTGCCTTTAATACATATGCGCCAGAGTCTAATAAAGCGCCTCCTCCTAATTCTTTTTTATATCTAATATTTGAATCCTCAGAAAATGGTGGAAAGCCAAACGAACTTCTAAAAGCTCTTATTTCGCCTATTTCGCCTTTATTCAATAAATCGAAGACATATTGGTGTTGAGAATGATGCTGAAATTGAAAATTCTCAACTACGGCAACTTTATTTTCTTTGGCTAGCTCAATAAGTTCTTTAGCTTCTGCATAATTGTTGGTAGCAGATTTTTCTACTAACACATGTTTGCCTGATGTAATAGCTTTTTTTACCCACTCATAATGTAAGCCAGTTGGTAAAGGGATGTAAACCACATCGATATTATCTATATCCAGCATTGTATTGTAACCAGTAACAAAGGCACAACCAAATTGTTTTGCTGCCTTTTCTGCTTTTAAACTATCTCTACTAGCAATAGTAATATTAGCATTTTTATTGGCTCTTAAAATAGCTGGTATAACCGATGATATAGCAATATTTGCGCAACCTAGAATTCCCCAGTTCATATTTCTTTTTTTAATTATTATAAGATACAGCTGCTACCAAACTACGTGCTTGTATATTAACATAGTTGTTAAATACAATGAGTTTTTTTAATTGATTTAAAGTAAGCCATGTAAAGTTTTCCGGAACCTCAGTAGAAAAACTATCACCTAGTTTTATGATAATATTTCTGTTTTGTTCTCGATAAAAACGACCACCTTCTTCAGATTGTAATGTATCGAAAATTACTTGTTCTGGCTTAGCATTTAAAACTTCTTTTAAAAAAGGTATTTTATCTTGTTTTTCTTCTTTTTCTGAATATACACTACTACACTGAACAGAAGGAGCTATTTCAACAATATCAAAATTTCCTGCTTCTAGTTTGGCTTGTACCAAAAAATGGAGTATCTCATCTATTTCTTTAATTATAAATGCGCAAATACCCTCGTCACAAGGTTCTACAAGGGGTTGATGCCATGAGGTAACCTCTCTATTTCCTATTTCAACATTTACACCTATTACTTTAAAAAAACGTTTGTCTTTATGTTCAATAGAGCTACCTGTTATAGTCCAATCCTGTAAATCCATTAAGGATTTACTTTTTACGGATAACTCATACTTAACTTTTTGAGCCGTTAACCAATATATAATTTGATTAAAAGATAGGAAAGATTGGTCGTTAACCAAGGCAGAAGTTAGCATTTTATTAGCTTCGGTTTCACCATCAAAATTCATAACATTGTGAAAATTCAATGTTCTTTTAGAATAATCTCCAAAAGAAATCCCCGAAATAACTGTACGCGTATCCATGTTGATAATGTTATCTTTTTTCATTAAGTGTTTTATTTGACCTAATGTTAGCCATTTAAAATCTTTTAAAGGCTCAATTTCTTTATCAACTTTTATAATAATGTTTCTGTTTCTCTTTTTTAAAAATCTAGCGCCTTGTTCGGATTGTAGTTGGTCTAATAGAATCTCCTCTTTAGTTGCATTTACAAAATACTCCAAGTAATTAGGGGTTTTACCGCCATGAACTTGTGTATAATTACTTTTTGTTGCTTGTATTGTTGGAGATAGTTGTACGTAATTTACATTACCAGGTTCAATTTTAGTTTGTACTAAAAAATACAATACACCATTAAATATTTTAGTAATAAAGCCTAAGTATCCTATTTCTGGTTGATTAATGATAGGTTGGTCCCATGTTTTTCGATGCCCATAATTGGTAATTACGGCTAAACCTTGAATTGAAAAGAATTTGTTAGAACTATGAACTACAGCTCCTCTTTCTTTATCTAAACTCCAATTATCCATAGCATCAAAAGGGATTCTTTTGATGTTTACGTTTACCTCATCGTTTCTTTTTTTAACCCAGTCTAAAATTTCTTCTGTAGTATTGAAAGGGTTGTCTAGAGTTAAAGCAGATTTTAGAAATAATAGTTCTATGTCTTTTTGATGAGATATGTGATGCATACTAAGTTTTTATATTATTTATCCAACTAGTTAATGAAAAATATTTATCTCCACAAATTTTTTCTATTTTCTGAGAATTGAAAATGGTATCTCCACTTTCTTGTTTCAAGGCTAATTCTGGCCATTCAATATATTTTACATCAACCTTAAATTTATTTGCAATCGTAGTAGCAACTTCTTTCAATGAATATGTTTCTCCTCCAACATTATATGCTTCGCCATTGCTTACTTTTAGAGTTGAAATTTCTAAAATTTGATTGCATATATCTCCAACATAGGTAAATGTTCTTTTAAGTTCTCCATCACCATATAAAGTTATGGCTTCATTGTTTTTTGCTTTGTTTAAGAAAAAGCCAATTGTACCGTATGAATAGTTATTACTTAGCATATTTCCATAGGGTACACAAATTCTAAAAACTGTATAAGGAATGTTATAATAGGTTTTAAACATCTTTAAAACGGTTTCATTATGAAACTTGTTTAAAGCATAAATTGTTTTAAACTCTTGTTCTGCATCTTCAGTTAATGGGCTGTTTTTTAAACCTTTATAAACTAGTCTTGTTGACGGAAAAATAATTTTTGGAAGTGCTTTTCGGTTTATTAATAAAGTTAAAATGTTTAGTAATCCTTTCTCATTAACATCTATAAACTTATTATAATTATCAATTGAAATATTTGTTCCTGTAACACCAGAGAAATAAAAAACGTAGTCAACATCGAAATCAATCTTCTCGAGTTGAGAAAGATCCGTTATATCTATTTTATGGTAATTATTTGCTTTACTCGTATTCGGTTCGTCATTTATGTCATAGGCAAATACTTGAAATTTTTTAGATAATAATTGATTAACTAAATGACTTCCTATGTACCCTTCACTTCCAAAAAAAACTACTTTCTTCATAAAAATTAAAGTCCAACAACGATTACTGTTTAAATCAAACTTTTTAGATAATCTCCATAACCACTTTTTCCATATTTAGAAGCTAATTTTAAAAGCTGTTCTTTATTTATGAACTTGCTACGATAAGCAATTTCTTCAATACAACTTATCTTAAAACCTTGTCTCTTCTCAATTACTTTAACAAACTCTGAAGCCTCATGTAGAGAATCAAAAGTGCCTGTATCTAGCCATGCTGTACCTCTAGAAAGTACACCAACATCTAAAGCTCCTCTTTCTAAATAAGTTTTATTTACATCTGTTATTTCTAATTCCCCTCTTGCACTTGGCTTTATTGATTTTGCTATTTCAACTACATTATTATCGAAAAAATACAATCCTGGAATAGCATAGTTTGATTTTGGTTTTAAAGGTTTTTCTTCTAAAGATATTGCTTTATACTCGCTATTAAATTCGACAACTCCATAGCGCTCTGGATCTGATACTGGATAAGCAAAAATTGTTGCTCCAACTGGATTTACTTTAGACTTAAGTAATTTAGGAAGTTCTGAACCGTAAAATATATTATCCCCTAAAACTAAAGCAACACTATCATTACCTATAAAAGTATCGCCTATAATAAAAGCTTCAGCAAGTCCATTTGGATGTTCTTGAATTTCGTATGAGAAAGAACAGCCTAAATCTTCTCCATTGCTTAATAAATCTTTTAAAAGTGGTAAATGATCAGGTGTTGAAATAATTAAAATTTCACGAATCCCAGCCAACATTAAAATAGATAAAGGATAATAAATCATTGGTTTATCATAAACAGGTAATAACTGTTTACTAATGGTCATAGTTAAAGGGTATAGTCTTGTGCCCGACCCTCCTGCTAATATTATTCCTTTCATATTCTATTAATTGTATTGCTTTTGATAATATTTTTGGTACACACCACTGGTTACATTATTTAACCAATCTTCATTATTTAAATACCAATCAATTGTTTTATTTAAACCCTCTTCAAAGGTTACAGATGGCATCCAGCCTAAGTCATTTTTTATTTTTGACGCATCTATAGCATATCTTAAGTCATGTCCGGGCCTATCTTTTACATAAGTTATTAGTTTTTCTGAGCTGCCCTCAAACCGATTTAGCTTTTTATCCATTTGCTTACATAATAGTTTTACCAAATCGATGTTTTTCCATTCATTAAAGCCTCCAATATTATAAGTGTTAGTTACTTTTCCTTCATGAAAAACCTTATCTATGGCAGCAGCGTGGTCTATTACATATAGCCAATCTCTTGTGTACTTTCCATCTCCATAAACTGGTAGTGGTTTATTATGAATTATATTATTAATAAAAAGTGGTATTAATTTTTCAGGAAATTGATTTTGTCCATAATTATTTGAGCAATTTGTTATAACATATGGCAATTTATAAGTTTCGCCATAGGCACGCACAAAATGGTCTGAACTAGCTTTTGATGCCGAATATGGAGAATTAGGGTCGTATGGAGTTGTTTCTGTAAAAAGTCCTGTTTGCCCTAAAGTTCCGTAAACCTCATCTGTACTAACATGGTAAAAAAGTTTATCTTTAAAATTGTTATTCCAACTATCTTTAGCGCCGTTTAATAAATTAACAGTACCAAATACATTTGTTCTAACAAAACTAAGGGGATCTGTAATGGATCTATCTACATGAGATTCTGCTGCAAGATGTATTACGGCATCAAATTTATGGGTTTTAAATAGTTCGTTAATATAATTACCATCATTAATATCTCCTTTAATAAAATGATAGTTTTCTTTCTTTTCAATATCCTTGAGGTTCTCTAAATTGCCAGCATAGGTAAGCAAATCTAAATTATAGATTTTATAACTTTTATATTTGTTGACAAAAAGGCGTACAACATGAGATCCAATAAAACCTGCACCACCTGTAATAAGTATTTTCATAGTAAGCTATTAAATGGATCTGGCCTTAATTAGCAAGCTCTTCAAAAATAAGGCTTGATGGTAATATCTGTATGTGTTCTTGGTTATTTGTATCTGCCTCCCAAGTTATGGTTTTCGAATCATTTGACGTTGGGCCAATTATAATTTTAACGTCGCTAGTGTTTACAATAGCTTCAATTGTACATTTATACCAACCATCTTCAATGTGCTCTATTTTAGAACTCCCATTACTAAAACCCCCCGTTATTTTAGTTTCTTTTTCTAATCCCTCTTCAAGATTGAATAAAGCGTCTATCCTATTAGGGTAAGCTCCCATAATTCTTAATCCAAATAAGGAGTTAGAACTCCCCTTTTTTGCTATGACTGCAGCCTTACACAGGCTTCCTTTAGAAACAGAAAAATTATCAATCATTAAATATGATGTTTCTTTAGCTGTGCCTCTTTTAACATCAAATACATCATAAATGTCAAAGTTATTACCATTATCTTTTAAGGTAATATTTTTTGTTTTCCAAAGGGGATAGTTAGGCAGTACTATTGATTTTGGGACATTTACTTTTTCATCAATGCCGGTTTTAACTTCTTGTTCCCTTTTTTCGTCTTTACATGCAAAAACTAAAAAAATTAATACTAATGCTGTTACTTTTTTTATCATAATTAATCTCTTTTGGTATACCAATTATACATTCTTTTTATTCCATTATCGAGTTCGATAGTATGTTTCCAGCCCAAATTATTAAGTTTGCTTACATCGGTTAATTTACGCATTGTGCCATCAGGTTTTTCCGTATTAAAAATTAAATTACCACTAAACCCAACAATAAACTTTATTTTCTCTGCTAATTCTTTAATAGAAATATCTTTACCTGTGCCAATATTTATATGGGTATTTCTAATTTCGGTATCATTTTCTTGGTAAGTATCGGAGAAATTTCTGTTTTCCATAATAAACACGCAGGCATCTGCCATATCTTCACTCCATAAAAACTCACGTTTTGGCTTTCCTGTACCCCAGATTTCAACTTCGTTTGAAGATACTCCAAACGCACTTAAATATGTTTTAGCTTCATTAATATTTGCAACACCTAAATCTTTAACAACTGCGGCTTCATTTCCTTCTGATAACAATTTCGCTAAGTGAATCTTACGAATTAAAGCGGGTAATACATGCGATTTTTCTAAATCAAAATTATCATTAGGCCCGTATAAATTTGTTGGCATTACAGAAATAAAGTTTGTGCCGTATTGTAAATTATAACTCTCGCACATTTTAATACCTGCTATTTTAGCAATAGCATAAGGTTCGTTGGTATACTCTAAAGTATCGGTTAACAAACTATCTTCTTTCATAGGTTGCGGTGCGTTTTTAGGATAAATACAAGTACTCCCTAAAAACAATAGTTTTTTTACATCGTTTACATAGCTTTCATGAATTACATTATTTTGAATCATCATGTTTGCATATATAAAATCTGCTCTATACTTATTGTTTGCTATAATACCACCTACTTTTGCAGCTGCTAAAAAAACATATTCTGGCTGCTCTTGTTTAAAAAAATTAGCAACATCTGTTTGATTAGTTAAGTCTAGCTCTTTGTGAGTACGCGTTATTATATTTTGATATCCTTTACTTTTAAGGTTTTTAAATATGGCGCTTCCCACTAAGCCTCTGTGGCCTGCAATATAAATTTTGGCGTTTTTATCCATGGAATCTACTCGAAATAATTCATAATTTGATAACCACCCTCTTTAAGAAAGCTATCTTTTTCCATCAATTTTATATCGCTTTTCATCATATCATCTACTAAGGCTTGTAAATCATACTTTGGCACCCATCCTAATTTCTCTTTTGCTTTTGTAGCATCGCCTATCAACAATTCTACTTCAGTTGGCCTAAAATATTTTGGATCTACAGCAATAACTTCTTTTCCAAGTTCTAATTGATATTTAGGATTATCACAACTTTTTATATACCCCTTTTCATCTTCTCCTGTACCTTTAAATTCTAACGCGATGCCTACATGCTCAAAACACATTTTAACAAAGTCTCTTACAGTAGTGGTTTTATTTGTAGCAATCACCCAATCCTCTGGTTCATCTGCTTGAAGAATCATCCACATCATTCTTACATAATCTTTAGCATGACCCCAATCTCTTTGCGCATCTAGGTTTCCTAGGTATATTTTTTCTTGTAAACCCAATGCTATTTTTGATGTGGCTCTTGTAATTTTTCTTGTCACAAAAGTCTCGCCTCGTATTGGAGATTCGTGGTTAAATAATATCCCATTACAGGCAAACATACCATAAGCTTCTCTGTAATTTACAGTTATCCAATAGGCATACATTTTCGCAACTGCATATGGGCTTCTAGGATAAAACGGTGTGGTTTCAGTTTGAGGGACTTCTTGTACCTTTCCATAAAGTTCTGAAGTAGATGCCTGATATATTCTTATTTTCTTTTCCAAACCCAACAAACGAATTGCTTCTAAAAGGCGTAAAGTTCCAATACCATCAGCATTGGCGGTATATTCGGGCATTTCAAAAGACACATGAACATGGCTCATCGCAGCTAAATTATATATCTCATCTGGCTGAACTTCTTGAATAATTCTTGTAAGATTGGTGCTGTCAGTTAAATCACCATAATGTAAAAAGTAACTTTGATTCTCTACATGTGGGTCTTCATAAAGATGATCGATTCTGTCTGTATTAAATAAAGAAGATCGCCTTTTAACCCCATGAACTTCATATCCTTTTTTTAAGAGAAATTCGCTTAAATAAGCTCCATCTTGACCAGTAACACCTGTGATTAACGCTATTTTTTTTTGCATTTGTAACTAAATTCTGTTGTTGTGAATTAAACCAGTTTCAATTTAACAAAATTGAATTTTTTGGTCGCTTTGCAAAAGTACGATAATTGTTTGCTTTAACAAGGTTTATATTACCTGCGATAATGTTTTACAATGTAATATGCCTGATTAAAATACCATATATTAACTGTTTGAAAAGGGCAACTGATACTTTTTGCCTTAAAGCTAGTTTAGCTTTTAACTAAACATTTTATTCTCTTTTTTTTGATAAAACTGAATATAAAGGCCTTGAGGCTAAAGTTTTAAATTTATCGGTCTTCACGAGATTTATTCTATCCAATAATTTATTTTCAATTAAAATTCTCTTTGCAAAATCGTACCAAGTCATGGTGCTTTCGTCACAAAAGTGATACAGTCCAAAACTCATATTGTTGTTTTTGATTAACTCAATAATAAACTCTGATAAATTTACAGTATCTGTAGGAGCTCCCTTTTGATCTGTAGAAATATGTAATTCTTTTTCAACTTTAGCCTTCTTAAGGATTGTTTTATAAAAATTATTCCCGTGCTTTTTGCTATAAAGCCACGATGTTCTAATTATAAAATAATTGTCTAAAATTGCTTTAATATGATTTTCGCCCTGCAGTTTTGATTTACCATACTCGTTAATTGGATTTGTCTCATCACTTATTTTATAGGGTTCGGTTTTTTCTCCATCAAACACGTAATCTGTAGAAATGTGAATTAAAATTATATTATTTACATTACATACTTCAGCTAAGTTTTTAACTCCTTCTGCATTAACCTTATAGGCTCTATCTGGTGTTTTTTCGGCTTGCTCTACATTGGTATAAGCAGCACAATTGATGCAGTAGTCAAAATTTCTGGATTCAAAAAAAAATTGTATTTGATTTTTACTTGTAATGTCTAATTCTTCTTTGGAAACAAAAAAGAAATCTAGTTCTATTGAGTTGTGAGCATACAATTCCTCAATAGTTTTTCCTAATTGCCCATTTGACCCTGTAACAAGTATTTTTTTATTCATTTAGTTTTAAGAATCCTTCGAGTGTTGGTAATGCTTTGTCTTTTTCTGATAAAATTATTTCATTAGAAACTCCCCAATCTATATCTAGTTGCTCATCTTTATAAAAGATACCAGCTTCAGCTTCTTTATTATAAAAGTTATCGCATTTATACGAAAAAACTGTGTCATCTTCTAACACATGAAATCCATGAGCAAAACCTCTAGGTATATATAATTGCTGATGCTTTTCAGAGTCTAGTACTATTGAAAAATATTTACCAAAAGTTTTAGAATTACTCCTTAAATCAACACAAACATCTAATACGCTTCCTTTTAAAACTTGAACTAGTTTTGCTTGTGCATCATCTCCTTTTTGAAAATGCAACCCTCTTAAAACACCTTTAGAGGATTTAGAAATATTATCTTGAACAAAATTCACATCAAGATCTGTTGCTTTTTTGAATGCTTTAACATTAAAACTTTCATAAAAATAACCCCTTTCATCTTTAAAAATATTTGGAGACATCACATAACAACCTTTTAAATATGTTTCTTCTACCTTCATTTTAATTAATTATAGTAATTGTTGAAGGTATTCCCCATATCCACTTTTAAGTAATGGTTGCGCAAGCTTGTTCAATTGATTTCTATCTATAAACCCCATTTTATAAGCTTCTTCTTCTATACATCCTATTTTTTGTCCTTGCCTTTCTTCAATTACTTGAACAAACTGAGAGGCTTGCATTAATGAAGCAAAGGTTCCGGTATCTAACCAAGCGGTTCCTTTGTCTAAGATTTGAACATTAAGTTTATGCTCTTTTAAATACGCTTTATTAATATCTGTAATTTCTAATTCACCTCTATTACTTGGCTTAATATTTTTGGCAATTTCAACAACAGAATTATCGTAAAAATAAATACCCGGAACAGCATAATTAGATTTCGGTTTTTTAGGTTTTTCTTCTATTGATACTACCTTGTTTTGTGAATCAAAATCTACCACTCCATATCTTTGAGGATCTTGTACGTGGTAAGCAAAAATTATCCCTCCTTCTGGAATAACGCAATCTTTTAAAGTTTTGCTTAAACCTGACCCGTAAAAAATATTATCTCCTAAGATTAACGCAACACTGTCATTGCCTATAAACTTTTCAC
>Ga0209654_1000220_pt1 | contig 59837 bp, 56 predicted proteins | sample SaaInl1SG_22_DNA_FD_184646 | JGI IMG/M metagenome (GOLD analysis project Ga0209654, IMG submission 184646) | Marine microbial communities from expanding oxygen minimum zones in the Saanich Inlet - ESP_161SG_22_DNA (SPAdes) (version 2) | ecosystem: Environmental > Aquatic > Marine > Intertidal... | reverse complement strand
TACAACCATAGTAATATAGACTCTGATGAGGTATTGTATTACGTAGACGGAGATTTTATGAGTAGAGCGCACGTAGAAAAAGGATTTATTTCGCTTCATCCAGGTGGTATTCCTCATGGTCCGCACCCTGGAACAATGGAAGCAAGCATTGGTAAAAAAGAAACGGGAGAATTAGCCGTAATGGTGGATACATTTAGACCTTTAAAATTAACACAAGCAGCTGTAGATATGTGTGATGAAGATTACGTTTACAGTTGGTTAGATAAATAACCAGTATAACTTTCCTGACATCGAGCAGAGTAGAAATGTGAGGGGAAGGACTTCAATCGTTTAAATTAGAAAAATAAAAAAATTATGAGTACAGATACAACATCATTAAATTTAGAAAAGGTAGTACCTCAGGCAGAGGATTTTTTACCCTTATTAGGAACAGATTTCGTAGAACTTTACGTAGGAAACGCAAAACAAGCTGCGTTTTATTACATGGCTGCTTGGGGATTTCAACCACTAGCCTACCGCGGATTAGAAACAGGATCAAAAGACACTGTTTCTTACGTGCTTAGACAAGATAAAATTACTATCGTTTTAACTTCTCCTTTAGAGAAAGACGGACCAATAAACGAGCATATTAACAAGCACGGTGATGGTGTTAAAGTGGTTGCTCTTTGGGTAGACGATGCTACAAAATCACATAAAGAAACGGTTTCTAGGGGTGCAGAATCTTACATGGAGCCTGTAACGAGAGAAGATAAAAATGGGAAAGTTGTTTTTTCTGGAATTCATACCTACGGTGAAACGGTTCACGTTTTTGTTGAACGTTCTGCGTACAACGGAATTTTCTTGCCGGGATATAAAGCATGGAATCCATTATACAAAGCAGAACCAACCGGACTAAAATTTATTGATCACATGGTTGGAAACGTAGGTTGGAATGAAATGAACAAATGGTGCGAATTTTACGGAAAAGTAATGGGCTTTGCGCAATTGGTTTCTTTCGATGATAAAGATATTTCTACAGATTACACGGCATTAATGTCTAAAGTAATGAGTAATGGAAATGGAAGGATAAAGTTCCCAATTAACGAACCAGCAGAAGGTAAGAAGAAGTCTCAGATTGAAGAATACATTGATTTTTACAATGGAGCAGGTGTGCAACACATTGCTTTAGCTACAGATAACATTATAGAAACAGTTACTGCATTAAGAAATAGAGGAGTAGAGTTTTTATATGTACCAGAAGTGTATTATGACACTGTTTTAGATAGAGTTGGAGAAATTGACGAAGATTTAGCTCCATTAAAAGAGTTAGGAATCTTAATTGATAGAGACGACGAAGGTTATTTACTTCAGATTTTTACAAAACCAGTTTTAGATAGACCAACTATGTTCTTTGAGATTATCCAAAGAAAAGGAGCACAATCTTTTGGTAAAGGAAACTTTAAAGCTTTGTTTGAAGCAATTGAAAGAGAGCAAGAATCTAGAGGTACACTTTAAGAAAGTATAAATATGAAAAAAGCACCTTTCAGTTTTGAGAGGTGCTTTTTTGTTACCTATTAAAAAATTTCTCCCCTTGAGCGGAGATACAGAGGAGTGACCGAAGGAAAATCTTATAACGAAGTAAAAGTTTTTACCTCCTGTTGTCCCTCTCTCCAAAATGATAAGGGAAGAAACAGATCTACGTTCTGCTATTCTGGCAAACTACCAATTCCCATATTATAAAGCGTAAACCCTATCATGTCTGCACTTTGTTCTATTGTTTTAGAAATTGGGGTTCCTGCTCCATGTCCGGCATTGGTTTCTATTCTAATTAAAACAGGGTTTTCTCCTACATGTTTATCTTGTAATTCTGCAGCAAATTTAAAAGAGTGCGCCGGTACAACTCTATCATCATGATCTCCAGTAGTAACCATTGTTGCAGGATAAGAACTTCCTTCTTTTACGTTGTGAACAGGAGAATATCCTAATAAATACTCGAACATTTCTTTGTTGTCTTCTGCAGTACCGTAATCAAATGCCCAACCTGCTCCGGCCGTAAAAGTATGGTAACGCAACATATCTAAAACACCAACTGCAGGTAATGCAACTTTTATTAAATCTGGGCGCTGGGTCATAACCGCTCCAACCAATAAACCGCCATTAGAACCTCCACGAATGGCTAAATAATCTGTAGAAGTGTAGTTCTTTTCTTTTAAATATTCTGCTGCAGCAATAAAATCGTCAAATACGTTTTGCTTTTGTTGCTTTGTGCCGGCTACGTGCCATTCTTTTCCGTATTCACCACCACCTCTAAGGTTTGGTACGGCATAAATTCCGCCCAATTCCATCCAAATGGCATTTGTTGTGCTAAAAGAAGGAGTAAGACTTACATTAAAACCACCATAACCATATAAGATAGTCGGATTTTTACCGTTCAATTCAATTCCCTTTTTATGTGTAATCATCATTGGAACTTTTGTACCGTCTTTAGAAGTATAGAATACCTGCTCAGAAATGTAGTTATCTGGGTTAAAATCAATTTTGGGCGACCAATATTTTTCGTATTCACCACTTTCTACATTGTACTTAAATGTTGTACCTGGAGTTTTGTAATTAGTAAAAGAGAAATACATTTCTTTTTCTTCTTTCTTACTTCCAAATCCACTTGCTGTACCTAAACCGGGTAGTTTTACTTCTCTTACTTTTTTTCCGTCAAAATCATACTGTACAACTTTAGAAAGTGCATCTACCATGTATTGTGCAAATAAATATCCACCTCCAGAGCTGATACTTAATACATTTTCTTCTTCTGCAATAAAATCTACCCAATTTTCTGCTGTTGGATTTTCTGCATTAACCGTAACTAGTCTGTAATTTGGCGCATCTAAATCTGTATATATGAAAAGTTTGTTGCCTTCGTTTTCTGCAACATAAGTAGAGCTGTTTTCGTGATTCAAAATGGTTTTAAAACCAGCACTTTCGTTTTCTAAATCTTTTATAAAAAGTTTATTACCGTAGGTAGAGTTTGCTCCGCTCACCAATAAATATCTTCCGTCTTCGGTTACGTTTCCGCCAACATATCTGTGTTTTTCGGATGCTTTTTTACCAAAAATAACAAGGTCTGTATTTTGCGCTGTTCCTAATTTGTGATAATATAAAATGTGTTGGTCCGTTTTAGCAGACAGTTCACTCCCTTCTGGTTTTTCGTAGCTAGAATAGTAAAAACCGGCGTTATTTCTCCAAGAAATTCCACTGAATTTAACATCTACTAAAGTATCTTCTAATATGTTTTTAGATGCTGCATCCATAACTATTACTTTTCTCCAATCTGATCCACCTTCTGAAATTGAATAAGCAACTAGGCTACCGTCTTTAGTAAAAGAAACTCCACCCAAAGAGGTTGTACCATCTTCTGTAAATTCGTTAGGATCTAAGAATACTTCTTCTTCTTCATCAGTTCCTTTTCTGTAAAGGATGGATTGATCTTGTAAACCATCATTTTTATAATAGTAGGTGTAATTTCCCCTTTTAAAAGGTGCGGAAAGACGCTCGTAATTAAATACTTTTTCTAGTTTATTTTTAAGTTCTTCTCTGTATGGAATCTTGTTAAGGTAACCAAAAGTAACCTCGTTTTGAGCTTTAACCCAAGCAGCAGTTTTATCACTTCTATCGTCTTCTAACCATCTGTACGGATCAATAATTTCTTTACCAAAAAATGTATCGCTAACCTCAATTTTTTCTGTTTCTGGGTAGGATACTTCAATTTTTTCTGCCTTGGTGGTTTCCATTTTTTCTGTTTTATTTTCGTTATCTAAACAAGCAGCTAAAAGCATGGTTCCCATAAACAATAAATTAAGTTTTTTCATCTGCATAATTTTGGTTTTTACTAAGTTACAATTATTGATGATATTTTATTCTTTCGGCTTTAGATAAATATTAGTTGTTAAACCAAATAACGATTTACAATTAAATAGAATTTTAGAACGTGGATTTGCGTTAGGGATAGTAGCATTTGTGTGAGCTCATTTTTATCTTAGAAAAATAGCGAGTGCGTATAGCCCGACCAGCCTATAGGCAGGTAACGCCCAAGAAAAGAAGAATTAGAAATTTGAAGAAGTATATCATTTTTAATATTGAACTTCAAATTTCCAATTCATTTTATCTAATGCGCATCTAGCCAATTATCTGCTAATTCGTATTCTACTTCCATAGGAACTTCCATCTTAATGGCGTTTTCCATTTCCTCTTTCACTAGTTTGGTCATGATTTCTTTTTCATCCAAGTGCACATCAAATACTAGTTCATCATGTACTTGAAGAAGCATTTTAGATTTAACGTTCTCTTTTTCCATTCTTTGTGCGACATTAATCATGGCAACTTTTATAATATCTGCAGCAGAACCTTGAATTGGAGCGTTAATTGCATTTCTTTCGGCAAAACCTCTTACTACTGCATTGGCAGAATTAATGTCTGGTAAATAGCGCCTTCTTTTCATAATGGTTTCTACGTAGCCTTTTTCTCTTGCATCTATTACAGCTTGTTCCATATAGGTTTTGATAGTGCTGTACTGTTCAAAATAACCATCAATAATTGTTTTTGCTTCTTTTCGCGATATCCCTAAATTTTGAGCTAATCCAAAGGCACCTTGTCCGTAAATTATTCCAAAGTTAACTGCTTTAGCAGAAGAACGCTGGTCTCTAGTTACCTCTTCCATGGGTACATTAAATACCTTTGATGCTGTGGCTGCATGAATGTCATCTCCATTTTGAAAGGCATGAATCATAGTTGCATCTCCACTTAATGCAGCAATAATTCGTAATTCTATTTGCGAATAATCTGCAGCCATAATTAGATAATTTTCATCTCTAGGAATAAAAGCTTTTCTTATTTCTCTTCCTTTCTCTGTTCGAATAGGAATGTTTTGAAGATTAGGATTTGTAGAACTTAATCTTCCTGTGGCTGCAACAGTTTGCATATAGTGTGTATGTATGCGTCTGTCTTTTTCATCCACTAACAAGGGTAGAGCGTCTACATAAGTACTTTTTAATTTTCGGAGCGATCTGTAGTCTAGAATTAAAGGAATTATTTCGTGGTCATCTTTGTGTTTTTGAAGCACATCTTCTGAGGTAGAGTATTGACCTGTTTTAGTTTTCTTTGCCTTTGCAGAGATTTTCATTTTGTCGAACAGCACTTCTCCTAGCTGTTTGGGTGAGTCTAGATTAAAATCTTCTTGACCTGCTAAATGCTTGATTTTCTCTTCTAAATCAATTAACGTAGTATTTAGTTCTTTTGAGAAATGGGTTAAACCTTCAGTATCTAGATTTATTCCTTCTACTTCCATATTTTTCAACACAGAAACCAACGGCATTTCCATTTCATAAAACAACTGTTTTAGATGTTCTTTTTGAATTTCGGGTTCAAAAAGTACTTTTAATTGCCATGTAATATCTGCATCTTCACAAGCATAATCTGTAATTTGTTCTTGGGGAATATCAGCCATAGATTTTTGATTTTTCCCTTTCTTACCAATCAATGTTTCTATAGAAATCGGTTTATATTTCAAGTAATATTCGGCTAATCTATCCATTGAATGTCTTCCATCTGGAGACAACAAATAATGTGCGATCATTGTATCAAATTGTGGTCCTTTGACATCTACATCGTAACGGTTTACTACCTTAATGTCATACTTGATATTATGTGCTACTTTTTCTATGCTTTTACTTTCAAAGAAAGGTTTAAAATGGTGTAGCATTACTTTAGCAGCAGCATAGTCGGCAGGAAAAGGAACGTAATAAGCTTCTCTGGCTTTCCATGAAATGGCTAAACCAACTATGTCTGCATTTCGAGCTTCTAAAGAGGTAGTTTCTGTATCAAAACAGACAGAAGTTTGCTCCAACATCATGTTCAAAAGCTTTTCTCTCTCCTCGGGTGTATTTACGAAGTGATAGCTGGGTTTCTCGGTAGCTATTGTTTTTACTTTTGTTTCTTCTACAGGCTCTTGGTGCTCTATATTTGATTGTGTTCCAAATAAGTCTAACTGCGCATCACTAGTTGTAGAGGGTTGTGAAGTAATCACGATTTCTTCTCCTAACACGCGTTTTGCCATATTTCTGAATTCGAGTTCAGTAAATACTTTCTTGATTTTTTCTTTGTCTGGTGCGCAAAGTGTCAAGTGTTCTACATCAAAAGGAACGTCAACATCAAGAATTATTGTTGCTAGCATTTTAGACATTCGTCCTTGGTCAGCAAAATTGATAACATTTTCTTTTTGTTTTCCTTTAAGTTCATCTGCATGTTCTATCAAACCCTCAACAGATCCGTATTGGGCAATAAGTTTTTTAGATGTTTTTTCTCCAATACCGGGAATTCCAGGTATGTTATCCACTGCGTCTCCCCAAAGTCCAAGTATGTCGATTACTTTCAAAGGATCATCCACCTCAAATTTGGCACATATCTCGGGCACGCCCCAAACTTCAGCGGGTTTCCCTCCTCTGCCAGGTTTATACATAAAGATATTTTCAGAAACCAGCTGACCAAAGTCTTTGTCGGGTGTCATCATATATGTCTGAAATCCCTTTTTTTCTGCTGTTTTTGCCAAAGTTCCAATTACATCATCTGCTTCAAAACCCTCTTTAAGTAATATTGGAATACGAAACGCTTCTATTATTTCTTTGATAGGATCTAGCATAGACCTTATGTCTTCGGGCATTTCTTGTCGGTTGGCTTTATAGTCAGAAAAATCATCTTGCCTATTAGTAGCTCCGCCAGGTGCATCAAAAACCACAGCAATATGCGTTGGTTTTTCTCTATTAATTACGTCTATTAACGCATTTGTAAAACCAAAGGCCGCCGAGGTATTTTGTCCTTTAGAATTAACCCTAGGGTTTTTAGAAAATGCAAAATAAGCACGATAAATCAATGCAAAAGCATCTAATAAAAATAATTTCTTTGGTATATCTGGTGTTAACATAGCATTTGTTTTTTCCCTTCTTATCTAAGAGGATTATGGGACTGGATATTACACGTTGTGGAGGTATCCGTTCCCGAATAATTATATTTTACATCGTAAAGCGGAGGAATCAATCGAGATTCCACTGCACTCCTTCTTTACTATCTTTCACAGTAATTCCGGCTTCTTTGAGATAGTCTCTTATTTTATCTGAGGTGCCCCAATCTTTATTTTCTCTTGCAGTTTGACGCATATCTAAAACCAATTCCATTACTTTCTCTAAGCTAGAATTGTTCTCTTCTGAAATGGTTTTTAAGCCTATGACATCAAAAACGAATTCGTTTATTTCTTTTTTGAGAAGTTTTAAATCACTTTTGGAGATAGTCGCTTTTTTATCTTTACATAAATTGATAAACTTTACAGCCTCAAATAAATTTGCGATTAGAATCGGTGCATTGAAATCATCATTCATTGCCGAGTAAAAACTAGACACTAGTTCTTGTATATCTTGAGATGAAGTGTCAGTACCTACTAAATTTTCTAGCGTATTAATTCCTTCAAATAAGCGTTTATATCCTTTTTCGGCAGCATTAAGTGCCGCAGAACTAAAATCCAATTCACTTCTGTAGTGTGCTTGCATCATAAAGAAACGCACCACCATTGGATGATAGGCTTTTTCTAATTTATCGTTTTCTCCTGTAAATAATTCGGCTGGCAGTAAGTTATTACCAGTAGATTTACTCATTTTCCTTCCATTTAAAGTAAGCATATTGGCGTGCATCCAATAATTTACAGGTTTATGACCAGTACCTGCGCAACCTTGAGCAATCTCACATTCGTGATGAGGAAATTTTAAATCCATTCCTCCTCCGTGTATATCGAACTTTTCTCCTAAATATTTTGTGCTCATAGCTGAACACTCTAAATGCCAACCTGGAAATCCAATTCCCCATGGAGAAGGCCATTTCATAATATGCGATTCAGAAGCATTTTTCCATAGAGCAAAATCAAGTGGAGATCTTTTTTCAGATTGTCCATCTAAATCTCTTGTTCCTGAAATAAGGTCTTCAATTTTTCTTCCAGAAAGTTCGCCATAGTTTTCTGCTTGGTTGTATTTCTCTACATCAAAATAAACAGAGCCATTTATTTCGTAAGCGAAACCATTCTTTATAATTTTTTCTATGAGTTCTATTTGTTCGATTATATGTCCTGTAGCCGTTGGTTCTATGTTTGGAGAGAGGTTGTTGAACTTGGCTAAAGTATCATGAAAATCTACGGTGTATTGTTGTACTATTTCCATGGGTTCTAACTGCTGTAACCTAGCTTTTTTAGCAATTTTATCCTCTCCAGTATCTGCATCCGACTCTAGATGTCCGGCATCAGTAATATTTCTTACATACCTTACTTTGTAGCCGAGTTTGAGTAAATACCTGTAAACTAGATCAAAGTTTATAAAAGTTCTGCAATTCCCGAGGTGAACGTTACTGTATACGGTCGGACCGCAAACGTAGAGTCCAACAAAATCCCCGTGTATAGGCTTAAAGACTTCTTTTTTGCTGTTTAAACTGTTGTATATCTGTAATGCTTGTTTTGCCATTTCTATGTTTTGTAAGGAGTACGAAAATAAGGAAATTTTAAGCAAAAAAATCCCTTCAACTAACTAAATTGAAGGGATAAACGTAGAATTTTGTTTTTGGCTATAATTGTCCGTCTGAATGGTAGAATCCATTTTTATAAACTTCTACTTTTCAAGTAAACCATCATTATCATAAATGTACAGTCTCCCATTCCAAAGTATTCCGTTTTTAAATTCACCTTCCATCCAAATTTCTTTATTTGCATTAAACAGTTTGTTGTAAGAATTGGTTTTAAACCCTATTGTAGATGAAGGTTTTGGTGCTTGTTTTACATTTGTGGTTGTACTTTTTACAATTACTTTTGGACTTACCATTTTATGCTGTTCTGCGCTTACAACTGTTCCTTCAGAATTGTATTCAATTATTTCTTTAATATCTCCATTTGGCCAGTAACGTTCTGCTTTACCAGTAAGTGTTCCATTTTTAGAGCTATATACAAGCTCTAGTTGAGCATTATCGTGGTAATATTTTACGATTCCGTTTTCATAGCCATCTTCATTGTAGTTTGCCTCGTAAATTAATGTGCCGTTTTCATTGTAACGCTTTAGGTTTTCTTGATATTTATTTTTTACGAAAACACCCGTTTCTTTTATTTTTCCGTTGGGCCAATATTTAGTAAAAGAACCTGCCGGCCTATTGTTACTGTAATTACCTTTGGTTTTAGGTGTTTCACCATCAATGTAATACATTGTCCAAAGTCCTTCTTTTCTGTTGTCTTCGTAATTCCCTTCTTTTATTTTGCCATTTTCAGGATAGTTTTTTGAAGGAATATCTCTACCATAGTAAATCCACTGACCCTGTTTTCTGCCTTTATTGTCTATGTAATTCACGTCTTGTGGATCTTTCTGTAAACCCACGGCGCTGTGAGCCAAAAGCATATTAAATGCTCCAGAAAGGAAGAGTGAAAAAAAGAGAGTAATAAGATGTGTAGACTTCATTATGCTGCCAAAATTAATGTAGATGTGCGTCTAAAGTATATAATTTTAGATAGATGGCTTAAAAAAAGATGCTTTTTCGATAAAAAGAAGTTTTAATCAGAAGATATCGTTAATCACCTAGATAGAATTATTGCTAGATAAAGAGAATATTAAGCATTATTTCGCAAAGGCAAGTGTAAAGATACTGATTTGTAGTTGAGGTACTGCTTGGTGTAAGGTGTTTGCAATAGACTCCAGCGTTGCTCCGGTAGTAAGTACATCATCCACCAAAACGATATGCTTTCCTGTAAGCACAGAGGATTCAGATACATAAAAAAGGTCAGTTACATTGTCTATGCGATCTTGTCTATTCTTTTTGGTTTGAGAGCTGTTGTGTTTCTTTTTTTTAACGAAGTGATTAAGAATAGGTGCTGGCAAAATTTCCGAGATACCTTCTGCAAGCACTTCACTTTGGTTGTATCCACGCGTAAATTCTTTTTTACTATGAAGAGATACAGGGATGTAATAATCGATTTTGTCGTTTAAGCTTTCTGCCTTTAATTTTTCCCCTATCAGCGTACCAAGATATTTTGCGAGCTCCTTGTCGTTTTCATACTTTAATTTGTGCAACAACTTCTGCGTGTAATTTCCAGTTTCAAAAAATAGCATAGCGTAAACGTTTTTGATTTTTGCCCTTCCAAAAAAGACTTCTGCAACCCGGGAAGTTTTTAAATCTTTTTCATAAAATGTGAAGGGAAGTTCAGACAAACATAGGAGACAAAGTTTGCTTTTTTCTATGCTATGTTCTGCACTACAAATACTACAATTATTTGGGTAGGGTAAGGACAATATACCGCTCCAATAGCTTCTGGCTCCTAGGGCCAGCTTTTTGGTTGAATGGTAGATAAATTGGATCATTTTTTTAATTCACATTTGACTGTTTGTAAGATAGCTTCTTTTTTATAAATATTTGATTGATAAAGTCTTAATTTTATAGAGCGCTCTTTATTTACGTATGAATTGATGTACTAGTTTGATTCAGCAGTGGTTGCAATTTTTAGCGGGCTAAGTGTGAATATCTTTTATTTTTATGTTAATAAAGTTGTTTTACACCATCGTTCAAGGGATTGGAAATCTCAATGTGGATAACCTTTCTTTTTTGTGAATTTCTTTAATTTATTTGAGGCGATTTTTTAGCAATATTTGTAATGCCTCAAGATTTGAATACTTTTCGAAATAAGCCACGAAAAAGAGGAAACATTAATTTTATTGAGCGTAAAATTTGGCAAGCAAAAGTTGTTTGCCTATTAAATTAATATTGTACTAAAAACGGTTAACAAATGGCACAAACAGAACCAATTTTAGAGGAAAATAAAGACAGATTTGTCCTTTTCCCTATTCAACACGACGACATCTGGCAATTCTACAAAAGAGCAGAAGCTTCTTTTTGGACGGCAGAAGAAATCGATTTATCTCCAGACTTAGTAGACTGGGAAAATAAATTAAATGACGATGAACGTCATTTTATAAAACACGTATTGGCATTTTTTGCTGCATCTGACGGAATCGTAAATGAAAATCTTGCAGAAAACTTTGTAGCAGAAGTTCAATACACAGAAGCAAAGTTTTTCTATGGTAATCAAATTGCGATGGAAAACATTCATTCTGAAACTTACTCTTTACTGATAGATACTTACATTAAAGATTCTGCTGATAAGAAGAATTTGTTTAATGCCATTGAAACGATGGACTGTGTTCGTAAGAAAGCAGATTGGGCATTAAGATGGATTGACGAAGGATCTTTTGCAGAGCGTTTAATTGCGTTTGCTGCAGTTGAAGGAATTTTCTTCTCAGGATCTTTCTGCTCTATTTATTGGTTAAAGAAAAGAGGTCTAATGCCTGGATTAGCATTTTCTAATGAGTTAATCTCTCGCGATGAAGGGTTACACTGTGATTTTGCTTGTCTTTTATACAACAACCACTTAGTAAATAAATTATCGAAAGAAACTGTAACCGGAATTATCTTAGATGCAGTTGAAATTGAAAAAGAATTCATATTAGATTCGTTACCTGTTCGTTTAATTGGAATGAATTCTGATTTAATGTCGCAATACATTGAATTTGTTGCAGACAGATTATTGTCAGAATTAGATTGCGAGAAAGTCTTCAACGTTGCGAACCCATTTGACTTTATGGATATGATTTCTATCCAAGGAAAAACAAACTTCTTTGAGAAAAGAGTTGGTGAGTACCAAAAAGCCGGAGTGTTAACCGGAGAAAACAGTCAATCATTCTCAGTGGATGAAGATTTTTAGAGTAACCCAATTGTAAAGCCCCAAAAACAAACGCGCATGTATGTATTAAAAAGAGACGGAAGAAAAGAAGCAGTTAAATTTGACAAAATTACTGCAAGAGTTATTAAGTTATGCTACGGTCTAGACCCATTGGTTTCTGCAGAAGCAGTTGCTATGAAGGTAATTGAAGGTATTTATGACGGAGTAACTACGAGTGAATTAGATAGCTTAGCTGCAGAGGTTGCAGCTGCAAAAACGATTGAACATCCAGATTATGCTTTACTAGCATCTAGGATTTCAGTGTCCAACTTGCATAAGAACACGAAGAAAACGTTTTCTGAAGCAATGGAGGATTTATATACTTATATTGATCCTAAAACAGGTCAAAATGCATCGTTGTTGGCCGATGATGTCTATGCTGTAATTATGGAAAATAAAGATGTGCTTGATTCAAGTATTATCTACGATAGAGATTTCCGTTATGATTATTTTGGGTTTAAAACATTAGAGCGTTCTTACCTTTTGCGTTTGAAAGGAGAGATTGCAGAAAGACCACAACACATGTTAATGCGTGTTTCAGTGGGGATTCACAAAAATGACATTCAAGCAGCCATCAAAACATACAACTTAATGTCTGAAGGTTGGTTTACACATGCAACACCAACTTTATTTAACGCAGGTACACCTAAGCCTCAAATGTCTTCTTGTTTCTTACTAACAATGAAAGAAGATAGTATTACAGGTATTTATGATACGCTTTCGCAAACGGCTAAAATTTCACAGTCTGCCGGAGGTATTGGTTTAGCTATTCACGATATTAGAGCAAAAGGTTCTTACATTAAAGGTACAAACGGTACCTCTAACGGAATTGTACCAATGCTTCGTGTATTTAATGATACTGCAAGATACGTAGATCAAGGAGGAGGAAAACGTAAAGGTTCTTTTGCAATGTACTTAGAGCCTTGGCATGCTGATGTATTCGATTTCTTAGAATTAAAAAAGAATCATGGTAAAGAAGAACAAAGAGCAAGAGACTTATTCTACGCACTTTGGATACCAGATTTATTTATGAAGCGTGTAGAGGAAAATGGAGATTGGACATTAATGTGTCCGCACGAATGTCCAGGTTTATCTGATACTTACGGAGAAGAATTTGAAGCACTTTATACGAAGTACGAAAAAGAAGGTAAAGGAAGAAAAACAATTAAAGCACAAGATTTATGGTTCAAAGTATTAGAATCACAAATTGAAACGGGTACGCCTTACATGCTTTATAAAGATGCAGCAAATAAAAAGTCTAACCAACAAAATTTAGGTACAATTAAGTCTTCAAACTTATGTACAGAGATTATGGAGTACACAGCTCCAGATGAGGTTGCGGTTTGTAATTTAGCATCGTTAGCACTTCCTAAGTATGTAGAAAATGGTGAGTTTGATCACCAAAAATTATTTGAAGTTTCATACCAAGCTGCCGTTAACTTAAATAGAATTATTGATGGAAACTTCTACCCAGTAGAAGAAGCAAGAAACTCTAATTTACGTCACAGACCAATTGGTTTAGGTGTTCAAGGTTTGGCTGATACTTTTATCATGATGCGTTTGCCTTTTGATTCTGACGAAGCGAAAAAATTAAATGCAGAGATCTTTGAAACGATTTATTATGCTGCAATGACAGCTTCTAAAGATTTGGCTAAAGTAGAAGGTCCATACGAAACAATAGAGGGTTCTCCTGTTTCTAAAGGAATTTTCCAATTCGATATGTGGGGAGTAACTCCTTCTGATAGATGGGAGTGGGATGTATTGAAAGAAGAAGTGAAAGAGCACGGTGTACGTAACTCATTGTTGCTTGCTCCAATGCCTACAGCTTCTACAGCGCAAATATTAGGGAATAACGAATGTTTTGAACCTTACACTTCAAATATTTATACAAGAAGAGTACTCTCAGGAGAATTTATTATCGTAAATAAACACTTACTTAGAGATTTAGTAAAACAAGGATTGTGGAACAACGAAATGCGTCAGAAATTAATGGCTGCCAACGGTTCTATTCAAAATATTAATGAAATTCCACAAGAGCTTAAAGATCTATACAAAACGGCTTGGGAAATTTCTCAAAAAGCAATTATAGAACAAGCAGCGGATAGAGGAGCGTATATTTGTCAGTCTCAATCTCTTAACATCTTTATGGAGAATGCAAACTTTGGTAAGTTAACTTCAATGCACTTCTACGGATGGAAAAAAGGATTAAAAACTGGAATGTATTACCTAAGAACAAAAGCAGCAACAGATGCAATTAAGTTTACGGTAGACAAAACAGTTACACAACAAAATATTAAAGCAAAGACGGAAGAAGAAAGACAAGCTGAGATTGCTTGCTCAATTGATGATCCAGATAACTGCGAAATGTGTTCTGGGTAAGATTTCTCGAGCTCAAAGAAAGTAAAGTTCAGCAATAATAAACTTAATGTTGGATGCTGTGGCTAATAATTGTGCCGTTTTTATTACCACAACCAAAATGTCTCGTTATTACGAGACATTTTTTTTGGCAAAAAAAAGAGGGAAACACAACATGCATTTCCCTCTAAAAACCAATTTATTTGCAATTTACGGCAAAAGAACTGTATCAATTACATGAATCACTCCATTCGATTGATTTACATCAGCGATGGTAACCATTGCCTTGTTACCATTGGCATCACTCACGTATACATTTCCGTTTTCGGTTGTAAAAGCAAGTAGAGAACCGTTTACAGTTTTCAGTCCAACTTTTCCACCATTTTTCTTTATCGCTTTCAAAACGTCTTTTGCATTAAACTTTCCGGCTAAAACGTGATAAGTTAATATTCGGATAGTGTACGCTTGTTTTCTGGCTTTACAAGAGTTTCAACGGTTCCTTCAGGTAACTTATTAAATGCACTATTCGTTGGAGCAAACACGGTAAATGGTCCGTCAGACATTAAGGTTTCTACCAAACCAGCAGCTTTAAAGGCTGTAACTAATGTTGTATGCTCTTTTGAATTAATGGCATTTTCTACAATATTTTTGCTGGGATACATTTCGGCACCGCCAACCATTACTGTTTTTTCTTTCTGATTTGTTGCTTGAGCAAAACTGTTATTACTAAAAACTACAGCAATTGCAATTGCTCCTAAAATCGATACTTTTCTTAAATTCATCTTTATTATTTTTACGTTTGCATTACTTACGCAGATAAATTCACCTTGGATTCAACATAAAAAAAGACGATTAGATAATCGTCTTATATTTTAATTCCGTGTAACGAATATTACTGCTCGTTTAAGTTCCAATCGTATGATTTATAGGTTATTTTAGTATCCTCTTCAATTTTCAGACTGCTAAATTGATTAATGTAATTCCTAACTGTTTTTGCTTCTTTTGTAAAATCGCCAGAATACCATTTGAACAGAGAAGAAACTTCAACTTTACTTTCAGTAATTGTATTTTTTGTTTTGTCATTTATAAAGTAACGCATTTGCTCTGTCATTTGCACTTCTAATTTTTCAGGTGTATAGGCTTCGTTTCTTAAGGGCGGACAAGATACAGATGCGCAATTTACGACGGCATGTATGCGCGCATCCGGAAATTCATCTCTTAAAATTCCGTGTTCTATATTATTTAAATCGTAGGTATTACTACCCGAATTAATAAACTTAATATCCCATGGAGTATTAACCTTATAAATAGATCCCCCTAATTCTTTAATTGTTTTTACAGGGTAATTATCTACAATTAATTTCACAGTAAAGGCATTGTAGGCATTAATCCAATATGCTTTTGTCTCATTTTTGGTCCATAAATCTGTTGGATGATTTGCAGAAAGTTGTCTTAGGTAGGTGTTGAGTAATACTGTATCTTTCAAAAACCCTTTGTAATTTACAAAACCTGTATTATTCACATGCGTTTTAAGTAATGTATCCCAAATAGAATGAGAATGAAAGTTAGGTGCGTTATCTTCTTCTAGAGTATTCACGGCTTCTTCGTCTACTAAAGTATCTGATGCGTATTCAGTTACTACCGGTTCTGTATAGGTAGGAACAGTAACATTGTTTCGATTCATACATGCAGTTGATAAAAACAGGAATATTATTAAACTAAAGCTAGTAGATACACGTATATATTTTATTTTTGTTTTCATAAAGTATTTATTCATTTGAAGTTATCTATTATTATACCTACGCTAAATGAGGAAGCGCAGATTGGATTGTTATTAGACTTTCTATCGCCTAAAATAAACGCTTCTTTAGAAGTTCTTATTGTAGACGGAGGAAGTGAAGATAAGACGATTGATGTAATAAACCATTACAAAAAGGTAAAATTAATCCAAACTGAGAAGGCATCTAGAGCGGTTCAATTAAATTGTGGTGCACAAGCAGCAACGGGCGATATACTATACTTTATACATGCAGATGTGCAACCCTTAAGCTCTTTTGTAGAAGATATTGACAAGGCTATTTATAAAGGTGCAGATTTTGGATGCTATCGGTTTGAGTTTGATAAGAAAACACCTATGTTGCAATTCAATGCTTGGTGGACCCGATTTAACTTTATGTTTTGTAGAGGTGGAGATCAGACATTATTTATTAAGCGAGATGCGTTTTTTGAACTTGGAGGATTTAACGAAACCTATTGCATAATGGAAGATTTTGAATTTATAAATCGAGCCAGAAAAACATTGAAGTTTTATATCATACCCAAAAATGTTATAGTTTCTACGCGCAAGTACGATAAAAACTCGTATTTCAAAGTAAATATGATTAACCTCTGGAGCTACTGGTTGTTTATGTTTGGAGCAGCACCAAAGCGTATAAAAAAGTTTTACAAACGCAACCTAACGATGGATTATGAGTAGATAATTCATTTTGTTTACTACAAATTATGTACGTTAGATACTTGCCTTTAATAGATTAAAACAGTTATCTTTCAAATTAATTAACGCATCTACGAAAAATTCATTTTATGAACACCACTATTTATGCTGGTTTACTACTCTTGGCAATAACTGCTTGTCAGTCTTCCCAAACAGACACAGAACCCCTTGTAAAATCTCAACCTTTAAAAGAAAATCCAATGCAAGAATCTCTGCTAAAGAATTACAAAGGATATCCCGTAGTATTTTACAACGTTGAAAATTTATTTGACACAGAAAATGATCCAAGAAAAAAAGACGATGATTTTACACCGTCTGGATACAAAGAGTGGGATGAGGTAAGGTATTTGGATAAGTTAGAAAAACTGGCAGAAGCTATCACGCTTGCGGATGATAAAAATCCAATTTTTATTGGATTAGCGGAAGTAGAAAATATGAAAAACCTACGGGATTTATCAAATACCGGTAAACTTAGAGAAACAAAATACAATGTTGCTCATTTTGAGTCCTCTGATATGAGAGGAATAGACTGTGGTTTACTTTTTGACATTGAACGATTTAAGTTAAAAAAGAAGAAAAAGTTTAAAATAGACTTTACTTGGAACCGCGATATTACTACTAGAGACATACTCTATGTATATGGAGCATTAATGAACCAAAAAAACATTCACATTTTTGTTAATCATTGGAGTTCGAGAAGAGAAGGAAAAGAAGAAACAGAAAAGAAAAGAACTACGGCTGCTCAAGTTTTGCGACAAGAAGTAGATAAGATCTTGCTTAAAGAGCCAAATGCTAATATTTTAATTATGGGAGATTTTAATGATCATCCAACTGATAAGTCTGTAAATCAAGTACTATCTGCAAAAGCATTCAACGATGTAAAAGAAGGAGATTTAATTAATTTACTTTGGGAAGAACATGCTGACGGAGAAGGTACACATAATTATAGAAGAGAGTGGGATGTATTGGATCAGATGATTGTTTCACAAAGTTTTTTTAAGAATCAGAATGGAATTGGAATAGAGAAAAACAATGCATTTATTATTCGAGATGACCGGTTGATATTCACATATCCCGATGGAGGTCAAAAACCCAGTGCTACATATGGTGGACCAAAATATTATGGAGGATACTCAGATCATTTACCTGTTTATTTAAAACTAAAGTAGGCCATAAAAATCAAATTGAAAGAACAAAATACTAAAGAGCCAAAAGGTTGGGATAAAGAAGAGGTAAAAGAAGAAAACAAAGCGCTGCTCCAACAGATTTATACTTTACAAAGAAAATTATATGCAGAAGGAAAACGATCATTGCTAATCGTAATGCAAGGGATGGATGCAGCTGGAAAAGATGGCTTAACTAGAAATTTGTTTGCTTTGGCTTCTCCGGCTTGGACAGAAGTTCAGTCGTTTAAAAAACCAACTGAAAGAGAAAGTGCACACCATTACCTTTGGAGAATAAGTAAAGCACTTCCTAAAAGAAGAAATATTGGTGTATTTAACAGATCACATTACGAAGATATACTCGTACCTAGTGTCTACGGATACATTGATAAGAAAGCGATTCAAAAGCGTTATGAGCAAATCAATAATTTTGAAAAATTGTTGGTAGAAGAAGGCACGGAAGTTCTAAAGTTTTACCTGAATGAAAGTTTCGAAAAGCAAGAAGAAAAATTAATAGAAAGAACAAAGAATCCGAGTAAATTTTGGAAACATTCTGACGGAGATTGGGAGACGCGTGAATATTGGGAGGACTTTATGAAGGTATACGAATCTATTTTTGATAAATGCGATACAGTTCCTTGGCATATCATACCCAATGATAAGAATTGGGTTAAACTCAATGTTGCTGCAAAACTTGTGTTGAAGAAATTACAAGAAATGGATCCTAAACTTCCTGAACTTGACTCACAACGGTTCAATAAATAAGTATTTTATTTAAAGTAAAACAGCATACAAAATCAGTATTCAAAATATACGGAACAAAAAAAGAGCGCTAATTTCTTAGCGCTCTTTTTTGAATTAAATAGTGATTATAACTTTCCTTTAACTGCTGCCCAAGTCCAAGCAAAATCTGCAGCGTTACCTCCAACTGTTGCAGAACCTACTAAAGAAGTTCCTGTTGCAACTGCAGCTTCAGCTGTAGTTTCGTAAGTTGCGTCAACACAAGCGTCTGCTCCGTCAGTTCCATTGAAAACAGATACTGCAGCTGCTAGATCCGTTGCTCCAACTACTTCACAAGAAGTAAAGTTTAAGATTGGAGAAGCTTGCGTTAAGTACAAGTAAGCATCTGCTTTATCTGTACAAGCTACAACATCATCAAAAGCAGCTCTAAATTTCATTGCATTAGAAGCGTAACCAGAAAATACTACATTGTTAACAGTTCCTTGTGCTTTTGATTTGTATTCAGAAGCTGAACCATCTCCAGTTACAGAGCTTACTGTTCCGTTAGATAATGTAAATAAACCATTTGTGTAAGTAGAACCTTCTGGTCCGTCAATCTCTAATCCTTCGTCAGAAGAAACACCTCCTAAAACGAAAAAGTTATTTACAGTTCCAGAGTAATTCATATCAATATCAATTCCGTCATCTCCTTGGTATCCAACTAAAGCATTGTTTACGTTTACAGTACCTCCAAAGAATTCGATTCCATCATCAAGGTTAGCAATTACCTCAACATTGTTGATTACTGTTCCGTTTCCAACTCCACCTAACGTTAATCCGTTGATTTCGTTACCTGCTCCAATTAACGCTCCACCATGACGAATAGAAACGTAGTTTAAAGTTCCTGAATTATCTGCAGCATCATTACCTCCGTAAGCACCATAAATTTCAGTTGCAGGTATACCTTCAATTTGTGTTTCAGTATCTCCAGCATCAGCAGAAGTAGGTGCATTTCCTAAGATGATAATACCACCCCATTTTCCTGCATCATTTTCATCTAAATTAGTACCAGCTAATTCTCCTGGTTGAATATTGTCTAGAATTGATGTAAAAATAATTGGAGCTGTTGCTGTTCCATTAGCTACAATTTTTGATCCTCTAGCTACAATTAATGCAGAAGCGTTGTTTCCTGTTCCTTCAGCACCTTTAATAATTGTTCCAGCTTCGATTGTTAAAGTAGCACCGTTATCTACAAACACTCTTCCATTTAATTGGTAAACGTTATCAGATGTCCATGTTTCATCTGCAGTAATACCTCCAGTTTTCACAACATTTGATGTTGTTACATCATATTCGCAAGATTCATCATCTTTTTCTGCACTTGCGTCAAAGTTTGTTGCTACTGGATCTGTACACCCCTTCTTTTTACAAGATACTGTACTTAACGCTAAAGCTCCTGCTAATAACGTCATTCCTAAAATTTGTGTATTTCTTTTCATGTCTAAAAATTATTTCTCTGCAAATATCAGTCTACTTTGTTATTTTGAAGTTTCGATAACCTTATAAGATGTTTAACTTAAAGTTAAGTGTATGTTAACCACTTTTGTTATGCATTCTATAAGGTATAGCATTTTGTCTTTAGGCTTCTTTTCCCTTCATAATTGGTCGTTAAAGTAAGCTAACTATTCGGTAATACTCGCTTAACATTTCTATGTGTTTAGTAAAGATTCTATAACCTACGCGTAAAATAGATATTACTTACAGCGCTTTTCTTTGTAGTGTGAAAGTGAAAGACATGATGAAAGAAAAAATTGTATTGGTAGACGATGAAAATGATATTTTAGAATTCTTGTCTTATAATTTAGAAAAAGCAAACTATCAAGTATATACAGCCAAAGATGGAGTAGAAGGAGTTGCTTTAGTAAAAAAAGTGAACCCTGATTTAGTAGTTTTAGATGTTATGATGCCCAACATGGATGGTATAGAAGCGTGTAAAAATATTAGAGAACAACAAGATATAAGACAACCACTCGTTGCTTTCTTAACTTCTAGAGCAGAAGATTACAGTCATATAGCTGGCTTACAAGCCGGTGCAGACGATTACATTGCCAAACCGATACGACCAAGATTGTTAATAACGCGCATAGAAGCTTTATTGCGTAGAAAGAATGTTACTATTTCCCAACCAATTGCTGCATCTAGCACAACATTTTATTTAGATAAAGACAGGTTTTTACTAGTTAACGAGGGTAAAGAGCAAATTTTACCAAAGAAAGAGTTTGAACTCTTATCTTTTTTAATGACAACACCTGGAAAAGTTTTTACGCGAGATCAAATACTGTTTCAAGTTTGGGGCAATGAGGCAATTGTTGGCGAACGTACAATTGATGTACACATCAGAAAATTAAGAGAGAAAATAGGCGATAATGCAATTAGAACCATTAAAGGAGTAGGATATACCTTTAATATTGCTTCTTAGTATAAGAGTTTCATTATTTTTGATGCTATGAGAATAGTATCTTTTAATGTAAACGGAGTAAGAGCCATTTTAAAAAAGTCTTTTGCAGAAGATGTAGCCCTAATGAATCCGGATATTTTATGTCTGCAAGAAACGAAAGCACAAGACGATCAAGTTGCAGAAGCTTTAGCAGATTTTAAGGAGTATCATATCTATTCAAATAGTGCGGTAAAAAAAGGTTATTCGGGTACTGCTATTCTCACTAAAACCAAACCTATATCTGTAACGTATGATATAGGTGTGGAAGAACATGATCAAGAAGGACGGGTAATTTGTGCAGAGTTTGCATCTTATTTTGTCATTACAACCTATGTTCCAAATTCTAAGAACGATTTATCTCGGTTGGAGGATAGACAAAACTGGGATGCTGCATTATTATCTTATTTAAAAGAAAAAGAGAAACAAAAACCAGTTATCCTGTGTGGAGACTTAAACGTAGCGCACAAAGCAATAGATTTGGCAAGACCCAAAGAAAATTACAATAAAAGTGCGGGCTTTACGCAAGAAGAAATAAACGGGATAGATAACTATACACAAAATGGATTTATCGATTCTTTCAGAGCTTTGCATCCTGAAACAGTTAAATACTCTTGGTGGAGCTACAGAGGAGGAGCAAGAGAAAGAAATGTGGGCTGGAGAATAGATTATTTTTTGGTGTCTGAAAAATTAATGCCAACTGTGAATAAAGCTCAAATCTTAAATGAAATTTATGGATCAGATCATTGTCCGGTTGCAATAGAAATTAAAGAATGAAAAAGTCCTTTGTTCTAGCTTTCTTAGCAATACAGTTGTATTCATTTGCTCAAAAAGGGTTAGATACCTTAGGGTTTAGGACAAAGTTTGTGGGTTTACCAGTTGTTTTTTACCAACCTGAAACAAAATTGGGCTTTGGCGCTGCTGGCTTTTTAAGTTTTAAAAGCAATCGATTTGACTCCATTTTACGTGTTTCTCAAATTAATTTAGGCGGAGCATATACCTTAGAAAAACAGCTTTTACTTTATGCTTCTTATGATCTTTGGTTAGATAAAAACAACTACAATATTTTCGGCGAGATTGGTTACTACCGTTACTTTTATTATTTCTATGGAATTGGAAACGGCAACCGAAACGAAGAAGCGTATAATGTAAATTATCCGCGTGTTAGAATTACAGCAGAACGCAAGTTATTTCATCACTTCTACGTTGGCTTAAAGTATATTTTTGACGATTTTGATGTGATAAAGCGAGATTCTAACGGAGTTTTAATTCAAAATACGGTAACAGGAGCAAAAGGCGGAATCATTTCGGGACTTGGAATATCTTCTAAATACGACAGTAGAAACAGTAATTTTTATCCAACAAAAGGCTGGAAGATAAACGCTAACATTACCTTTTTTGATCAGTTTTTAGGTTCTGATTTTAGTTATACCGCCACAGAATTAGATGTTATAAAGTATAAAGGGTTTGGTAAAGATAGAGTACTGGCAACTTATGCTTATGCCAGATTTATTAATTCAAACGGTAATGCACCTTTTTTTCATTTATCTAATATAGGCGGAAACAAGCGTATGCGCGGTTATTATGATGGTTTTTATATGGATAAACAACTAATCGGTTGGCAAACTGAGTACAGAACTCCTGTTTGGTGGAGGTTTGGATTGGTAGGGTTTGTTGGCAACGCAGTTGTTGCATCTCATTTATCCTCTGTAACTATCAAAAATGTAAGAACAACAGCTGGAGCCGGACTCCGATTTTTACTAGATAAAGAGAGAAAAATTAATTTAAGAGTTGACTACGGGTTTTCTAAAGAATCTTCTGGATTTTACCTTACAATAGGAGAAGCTTTTTAATTCTAAATTAGGTTATAAAAATCAATTGACGACTTCCGTATTGTTTTGTTCTATCCAGATAAAACCAATAAGTAATCCTAGAGCTGATCCAAAAAAAAGTACACCTCTTGCAGAACTTCTGTAACTATCTAGTTCTGTTAAATATTTCTGGTATTTAAGCTCTCTATTGATAATTTCGGTTCTGTAATTTGTGTCTATTACTTGATTTTTTTCTAGCGCTTTGTTGTAAACGGCTATACCCGTAAACTGTTTTATCTATTAAAGTAAGTGGATTGTCTAATCGATGTTGCGTATAAACAAGCTCTTCACTTTTTAGAAAAAGAATTTGGTTTGCGCAACTTTTGTTTGCTTCATTTTTCAAATACAAGAGGTGCACATCGTCTGCAATTCCTAAGTCGAATTTAGTAGTAACAATAGCATATTTATCATATTCTAAGGGCAAAGCTTCGCCTTCAAATTTTAAGTTAATGGTAGTTGCGGTAGGCGGACAAACAACTTTTTTAATCGTACTTGTTTCTGTTTCAACAGAAGGTAAATTATAGGCTTGATTAGGCACCGCACAAGCGCCTGTTAGTAAGCCTAAGATGCATAGAATAGAGCGCTTTTTAAGCGTTCGGAAAAGACTGTGTAGTTTTGTTTTCATCTTGTTTTTAACAAAAATTTAACAAACCTTATGCCAATTTTTATTAAGTCCTAACTTTGTAAGGGGTTAACCAAGATTCAACAATTGAGAATTACAATGCGCTAATTGTTTTTAGATATTCAAAATCTAAGCGTTTAGCTTTAATAAAACGCTGCTGGTAGTAAGTAGTTTCTGAGAAGTCATCAATAATTAATCCGCGCGAGCAAGAATGTATCATTTTAAAAGAGTTTTCACTAACTTTTATCACCATGGCTACATGTCCAATTCTCGAGGAGCGAAGATCTCTTCCTTTAAAAAACAAAAAATCACCGGGTTGTAGTTCTTTTAAACCTACCTCAATTCATCTTTCTGCTAAACCTCTACTAGAGCGCGACATTTTGATTCCGAATTTTTGAAATACGTAGTAAAATTTTCCAGAGCAGTCAAAACCTTTCGGGGTAGTTCCGCCATATTTGTATGGAGTACCTAAGTGCAATGATATAGAATCAAAAACAGCAGAAATAAATTGCTTTTCAATTTCACTTTGACGCGTAAAACTAGGGTCTGTTTCTTCTTCTAAATTAATCTCAGCCAGATTAGCAATATGTTTTATGCTATCTTTATGCGGTAAATTATCTAAAATTTCTCTTCCAAAACTAAAGCTAGTTAGAAAGAAAAAAGGATAAAAACATATTATTGCATAACAGGTGTGTAACAACACAGTTTACAAAAATATAACTAAATTCAACGCAAAAAGAATTATTTGATGAAGGTGAACGAGAAAGAGCTGAAGAAATTGTATTATTCGATTGGTGAGGTAGCCAAGATGTTTGATGTCAATTCATCGCTTATTCGCTTCTGGGAAAAGGAATTTAGCATTATTAAACCAAAAAAAAATAAGAAAGGAAACCGCCTTTTCACGCCAAAAGACATCTCAAATTTTAACAAGATTTATCAATTAGTAAAGGTTGAAGGTCATACACTTGAAGGCGCTAGGAAGGCATTGAAAGGTAAAGTAGAGGTTGATTTTTCTCAAAATCATATTCAGGATGTAATTCGTAAGCTGGAAGAAATAAAACATAAATTACTTACTATTAGAAGTGAAAATTAAAATAGTTTTAATAGAAAAAACATACTTTAAAGTATACTCTTTAATTAGTTGGTGTGTTGTTTAACCTTACAAATCCATTTAGGAAATATATTAGATATTTTGAAGTATAGACATCCTACTGGATTGAATTTAGATAAGAACGAAGTTTTTAAATCTGTTTATTGACACAGTCAACTTCACAAACTTTGATATCTCTGTTATTGACGTGATTTCAATTGTATATTGTTTTAAATTCACCAATAAGGAAATTATAATTTGTCCTGTGCATTTTATGCGAAAAACATCATGAGCTGTAAATGGGCTGGCAATGTAGCTTTAATTTTGTTTTTTAGACGATAATATAAACTAAATTAAATTAAAATGTTGTTAAAATTGTTAAAACGATCCACCACGCTTTTAGCGTCGAAAATTGAGATTAATCCTAATCCAGAAACTGGAGAGCACTATCTTTTTCTAGAAGGTAACAAAGTAGGATTTATTCCGTGGTTATTAAAAAAACTTGGTCTTATGGATCCGTCTGTCAAAATTAGTGTAGACGATAAGTTAATAACGAGAGTTGATGGCGGTAAGCAATATACGGTTGCACCAACTGCTTCTGTTTATGGTTTTTCTGCAGGATATTCTAACAAAAAACGATTATTGGTGCAAGCGATACTTGCCTTGGTGTTCGGAATATTTTTTGGTATCAGTATTCATATTTCTGTACTGATAGTAGGTATCCTTTTGGCATTGGTCTTCTTTTGGTTGTACAAAAGATCTGGGGCACTTAGTATGTCTTTAAGCTGCTATAAAGATGGTTTTGGAGCAGATTTACGTGTAAAGTCTGGTTTAACAGGTAAAAAATTAAATAAGTCTGATTTTGAGAACGTCTTTAATGCGTTAAGAAATGTATCTCAAGCAAATAGTCAATTCTATAAATAACTAACCTTTAAAAATATAGTGGGTAGAATTCTATTCACTATATTTGTTATTATGAAAATTTTAGACGTCATAAGTTTCTCAGGCAATGATTTAATTCGAAAATGGCTGCCAGAATCGGGTAAAACTGATTATCAAATAAAGCTTGGATCTCAGCTTGTAGTTAATCAGACACAAGAAGCAATCTTTCTCAAAGAAGGTAAGGTATTAGATGTCTTTGGTCCTGGAACGCACACTTTAAGCTCTAATAACATTCCATTACTAACTAGATTAATTAATCTACCCTTCAATTCTAAATCTCCTTTTTTTGCGGAGATTTACTTTGTCAATAAGGCAACTATTTTTGATTCAAAGTTTGGTCTTTTTCCTTTTAACCTCATAGAACCGGAGTTTAAAATTCCAATTTCTGTTACAGCAAGGGGGAGTTATGCTCTTAAAATAAATGATTCGGAAAAGTTACTCACGTCATTAACAGGAATGTCTCTTAAAACAGACCAAGATACACTTCAAAACCATTTTAGGGGAATTATTACACAGAGCGTAAAAAATTCCATTACTCATATCATTAAAGAGCAACATATTTCTCCATTAGGATTGGAAATAATCTGTGATGAAGTTTCTCAAAGTGTTAAGCCTATTGTAGAGAAGACCTTTGTTTCTTACGGTATGCAACTAGAGCTTTTTAATATAGAGGGTATACCAATTGATGACGAAGACCCCAAGGTAAAGTCAATTTTAGCTGATTATCAAAGAATAATGGCTGAAGATCTTGAGGAAAGAATGAGGCTGAAGAGAAGAGCAGAGAATGTTGACATTTTCAAAGTAGAAAGAAGCTTTGATACTTCTGAAAAATTGGCCGAAAACCTAGGTGGAACCGAAGGTGGTTCAGGTGTTTTAGGAGCTATGCTTGGGCTCGGAATAGCAACACCTTTGGCCAATAGTCTTGGCGATAGTATTGGAAAAGGAATGAGTGATGTAGAAAGCCCTAAACAGAATGTATCTGAAAACAATGTGACTCAATTTTACTATTCTTCTGATGGAAAAACCAAAGTTGGGCCGATTACCATAGATATTATTGAGCAGTTGTATAACGCTGGGAGCATTAAAGAAAATACATTGGTTTGGAAAACAGGCATGCTAGATTGGAGAAAATTATCAGAATTACCAGAAAGTAATAATTTCATAAATCAAGGGCCACCTGATTTACCATAGAATATTATATGTCAATTAAATGCTCTTATTGTAAAAGTCCGATTTCAAAGGATGAAAAAAATTGTCCTTGGTGTGGCTCTAAAGATCCAGTCGATCTTATAAGTCATTTTGCGAATAAAGAGAATATTATAGTTAATGTTCAGCAAAATAAAAGTACTGAAAGTCAGACGGAAATTTTAAATTTAAAATCGTTAAATATTTTTTTTCAGTCGATAAAAGATATAGATAGAAACTATAAAAGCTCATTGAATACTGGTTTATTAAGTAAAGTAATGTCAAAACTTGAAGGAGTTGATTATTCAAAAAATAAATCTAAGTTAATTAGTAGTTTCAGCAAAGATTTAGACGATAGAGGTATATTACTGCTTATAAATTTTGTTGAGAGTGAAATGGATAAATATGAAAAAGCTATTTCAGCGAATAAAAACACTTTTTTTAATCCTAAGAGTAATACATTTCTTATCGATAAGGGAATTTTAACATCCTGGAGATTATTACTGAATAAATATGTTACCACCTCAGAGAATGAAGAGGTGAAATCTAAAATACAAACGACTATTAATAATATGAATTAATCATGAAGTCTTTTCAAATTATATTTACATTTCTTTTGGCCACATTTAACCTATTGTTTTTCGCATTATTTTTTGACTTTCAATTAGATGTGGTAAAGCTTATAATGTCCGAAGTATCTATTATTTTCACAGGGTTATTGGTAGTTTATATAGCGAATAAAAAAATACATGAAGCTTTTAGGTTATCAATGGTGTATGTATTACCATTTTTAGGTACATTTCAGCTTATTACATCTTATTTTATATTAAACCAACTTAAATTCAATATATCCTTGTTAGTTTGGGTCTTTATACTTTTTATGCAAATTGTTGTTCTTGCTGCTTCAACATTTATTAAACCTAGACCCGATTAGTATTTATTGGAAATTATAATCGTTTTCATTACGGAATATTAGCTTTTTAATTATCGCGCAGTGTTTTCTAAACTATAATTTCTGTACCACCTTACCGTACCGCTCTTCATAATGAAATTTCATTTCCTCTTTATTTATCAAAGAGGTAATTAATTCAAGTTGAAGTTTTGCATCATATCTATTCTCAGGAACCGTCAATAAATCAATAATCAAGGTTTGCGGAGGAAAGTTGTCTTTTGAAATTACAACCGTATAATACTCTCCAGGCGGTAAGTAGTAATTTACTTTTTTCTTTGCTTTAATTACAAAAGTGATGCCTTCAGATGTATTAATATGCACTTCATAGTTTTTCATTTTTTTCCCTGCACTGTTTATAAGAGTATGTTCTACTTCTAGAAATTTTTCTTGACAAAATACTGTAGAAATCAATAAAGTAGAAACAAAAACAAGTAAAAATCGCATAGTGTAAAGGTAAGTCATTCTATTTTCTTGAGGTGTTAAAGAAGATTAATTTCTACCTTTATCATCAAAATATTGAAGATGCAAAAACTACAAAATTTCGTTCACGGTCAATATACAGATTCAAATAGTACTGACTTTATAGACAATTACGAACCTGCAACAGGAAAAGTATATTCGCTTATTCCGCAGAGTAACGCAACGGATGTAGAGCAAGCTGTTCAATCTGCTCAAAAGGCATTTCCAATTTGGTCGGCTATGAGTATAGAAGAGCGGGGAGATATTTTAATGAAAGTAAGCGCTGGAATTGAAAAAAGAATGGATGCTTTTGTCCAAGCAGAGTCTAGAGACAACGGAAAACCAGTAACACTTGCTGCGCATGTAGACATTCCAAGAGCTGTTTCTAATTTTAAGTTTTTTGCAACTGCGATACAGCATTACGCATCAGAATCACATTACATGGAAGGTGTAGGTGTGAATTATACGTTAAGAAAACCAATTGGAATAGTAGGTTGTATTTCGCCTTGGAATTTACCGTTATACTTATTTTCTTGGAAAATTGCTCCAGCTTTGGCTGCAGGTAATTGCGTAATAGCAAAACCCTCAGAGATTACACCCTATACCGCATATTTGTTAGGAGAAGTGCTCCAAGAAGCTGGTATGCCTGCCGGAGTTTTAAATATTTTACACGGTCAAGGTCATATAGTTGGAGATGCAATGGTGCGTCACCCAAAAATAAAAGCCATCAGTTTTACTGGAGGTACACAAACCGGGAAAGCAATAGCAACTATTGCAGCGCCAATGTTTAAAAAGTTATCTTTAGAATTAGGAGGTAAAAACCCCAATATCATTTTTGCAGACTGTGATTTTGATGAGATGTTAAGCACCACTGTAAGGTCTAGTTTTGCTAATCAAGGTCAGATTTGCCTATGCGGTTCTAGGATTTTTGTAGAACGCAGTATTTACGATAAGTTTAAGGCAGCATTTGTTGCGAAAATCAAAAAAAGCAAAGTTTCTTATCCTTCAGATCCTAAGGCGCATTTGGGTGCATTAGTTTCTAAACCGCACATGGAAAAAGTCCTTTCCTATGTTCAATTAGCAAAAGAAGAAGGAGGAACGGTGCTTTGCGGTGGTGAAAGAGTAATTTTAGAAGGAGAATACAAAGAAGGTTATTATGTTGCTCCTACTGTTATTGAAGGTTTATCCTTTAATTGCAGAACCAATCAAGAAGAAATTTTTGGGCCAGTAGTTACGCTAACTCCTTTTGATACAGAAGAAGAAGCACTTATGATGGCTAATAGTACGCAATATGGTTTAAGCGCTACGATTTGGACAAACAATTTAAAACAAGCGCACAGAGTAGCAAATAATGTAGAAGCTGGTATAGTTTGGATAAACGCTTGGTTGGTAAGAGATCTTAGAACTCCATTTGGTGGAGTAAAAGCATCTGGAGTTGGCCGAGAAGGTGGCTGGGAAGCGCTTCGCTTTTTTACAGAAGCTAAAAATGTTTTTATAAAAGAGTAGCTACCGTTATTGGCACGCAATACTCCAAATATGTTTAATAACAAAGGGTTGAAACGTATTGCTTTGTTTTTCGATTATGCGCTCGGGTAGTTCGTTTGAGTTGTATTGAATATCGGTCTGATGAACAAAGATTAAATTAGAATCTACGAACGTACTATCTGTAAAACCGGTAAATAAGCCATTTTCACTATACTGGTAAGCGCGTGTAAGTGTTTCGTTGGTTTTTTTATAAATAGATTTTGTTACTACGCCATTATCGCTGTAAAGATATGTGCTCGTTTTTGGTAGCTCTACCAGGTTGTGAATAGAAAAAGAACGCACTGGTTTACTGGGCGTTCCATAAACAAATAAATCTTCTTTTTTAGGCTCAAAAACCTTATCAATTGTATAGTAACTCCACACTGCACTATCTGTTAAGTAAGTTTCGGCACTCACACCAAAGTTGTTGGATATGTACCGTAAATATGTACTATCGTAGTCGTTTTTTTTTATCAACACGTAGGGTTGACTCGCATCTACTGTTTCAAAAATACTAGAGAGTACTGTTTTCGATGTTTTATTGAAAGAAGTATGGGTAAAAGTGGGTAAATTATATCCATAGTTATCTATGTTATTTGGATAATCAAAGGCAGACTCACCTATTAGTCTATCGTCATAATAATCAGAAAGTACGAACTTTGTAACAGTACCATCCTTAAAATTAAATGCATAGCTCTGCTTCGGAATTGAATCGTTCAATACATCAAACTCCTTTTTTCTATCGGTCTGATGCACGTACTTTTTGAGTGTTATTTGAGATATTCCGTTTTTTAAGATCCAATCTTTATTAAACCAGACAGGAAAACTAACCGTTCTAAAATTCATGGAACCAATTAACTGTGGAAATAACCAATTTGTGGAGTACGGAATATCTTTATTTACAGGTACCTTTTGCTCAACTTTTTCTTCTGAGCAACCAAAAGTAAAAAGTATAGAAAGCATCAACGCGAATTTAAATCTGATAATGTGTATGCCCATTTTTTAGTCTGTAGAGAGAGTTTGAGCGATCAAAGATACAGCTATTTCTCTTTCTGGAGGCTTGAAATCAATTAATTATAAAGTATTAAATTTAAAAAACACACTTCTATCCTCCAATTTACAACTACAATTTAACAGCGCTCAACATTTATCACTTATCTTTGCAAGATAATGGAACAAAGACCAATAACAGATTGGCTTCCTCTTACTATGAAGGAAGTACAAAAAAGAGGATGGGATGAGGTAGATGTAGTAATCATCTCTGGTGATGCTTATGTAGATCACCCTGCTTTCGGCACAGCTGTTATTGGAAGAATTATTGAAGACGAAGGTTTTAAAGTTGCCGTTGTTGCACAACCTAATTGGCAAGATGACCTCCGCGATTTTAAAAAATTTGGTAAACCCAAGTATTTTTTTGGAGTAACTGCAGGATGTATGGATTCTATGGTAAACCATTACACCGCAAATAAAAGGTTGCGTTCTACAGATGCTTACACAGCGGGTGGGCAGGCCGGTTTTAGACCTGATTATGCAACCACAGTTTACTCAAAAATTTTAAAAGAACTTTATCCAGATGTTCCCGTTCTTATTGGTGGTATAGAAGCATCTTTACGCAGAGTTACACACTACGATTATTGGGAAGACAGACTTATGCCTACAATTTTAGAAGACTCTAAAGCAGACATGTTGGTATATGGTATGGGAGACCAGCCTTTACGTGATATGCTGAAATTACTAAAAAAAGGCGTTCCGTTTGAATCGTTAAAAACGCTAAACCAAACAGCAGTTTTAATTGATGGTCATAACGAATTACCCAAAAACAAGAACTGGGAAACAGTTGAATTAGCTTCTCATGAAGAATGTTTGGAAGATAAAATAAAATATGCTGCCAATTTTAAGGTAGTAGAAGTAGAGTCTAATAAACTCAATGCAAAAAGAATTATACAAAAGATAGGAAAGAAAACACTTGTAATCAATCCTCCGTATAAAACTATGGAGGAAAAGGAGATTGATCAGTCATTCGACTTGCCGTATACTAGATTGCCACACCCAAAATATAAAAAGCGAGGCGCAATTCCTGCATTTGATATGATACGCTTTTCTATAAATATGCATAGAGGATGCTTTGGAGGGTGTAGTTTTTGTACCATTTCTGCACACCAAGGAAAGTTCATTGCTTCGCGCTCAGAAAAATCAATATTAAATGAACTCGAGCAAGTAACTAACGACCCAGAATTTAGAGGTTATATTTCTGATATTGGCGGACCCTCAGCCAACATGTATAAAATGAAAGGGAAAGACGAATCAATTTGTGCTAAATGTTCGGCTCCAAGTTGTATTCATCCCGTAATTTGTTCTAATTTAGAAACAGATCATAGTCATATGACCAAGCTTTACCGAAAGGTAGATGAGCATCCAAAAGTGAAGAAAGCATTTATTGGTTCGGGTATAAGGTATGATTTATTGGCAGATGATTTCAATAAAAATAATGAGGACGGTAACCATGATGAATATATAGAACAAGTGGTGACGAGACATGTGTCAGGTAGATTAAAAGTTGCTCCAGAACATACCTCAGATGCTACTTTGCGTGTAATGCGTAAACCTTCCTTTAAGTACTTCCATAAGTTTAAAGAGAAATATGATCGTATACAGCTTAAGCACAATCTTAATCAACAATTAATACCTTATTTTATTTCTTCTCATCCAGGTTGCGAGGAAGAAGATATGGCAAATCTTGCTGCTGAGACAAAAGATATGGGCTTCCAATTAGAGCAAGTTCAAGATTTTACACCAACACCGATGACCGTAGCTACTGTAATTTATTACGCAGGTGTACATCCCTACACATTAAGACCTGTTTTTACTGCTAAAACAAGAGAAGAAAAACAAAATCAAAACAAATTTTTCTTTTGGTATAAAAAAGAAAATCGAGGTTGGATTAAGTCAAGACTTACAAAAGCAAACCGTCCAGATTTAATCGAAAAACTAGTAGGTCAAGACAACAACACTTACAAGGGTAAGGGAGGTAAAAAGAAAGTCTACAACCAAGTTAATACGGTCAATTCAAATACTTCAAAAGCAAAGAGTAGAAGGACCCAAGCCAAAAAAGAAATGCCGAAATGGTTGGCAGAAAGACGAAAAAGCAAGTAATGTTTGCATTTTTAGAATTCTAGTTGTTATCTAACACAGCAATTGAAGCAATTCAAAGCTAATCTTAAAATAGTATTAATTTTGTAGCAAACGGTAGAAACTATGTTCACACAAATAAAGGTTACAGCAAAAGCCAACAGTAAAAACAGTTTGGTTAAGATAACTACAGATAAAAAAGCGAAGGATTTTGATTATTCGAAAAACGAAAATCAGTTCATTTTTTCGATTAAAATTACAGACGAAGAAAGTTTAAGAAAAGCAGGTCATAAAGTAAGAAACTTACTTCCTAAAGAGATTAAAAGTGTTGATGTTGTAGGTGAAAAGGCAGAGTATGTTGCAGAAGGACTCTTACTTTCAAACTATCAATTTCTGAAGTACTTTAAAGACAAGGCAAAAAAAGCCTGTGCGCTAAAAGAAGTAAATTGGGTAAACGGAGAGAAGAAAACGGCCGACTATCTAAATAATAATATCCGAGCCGTTTGTTGGGCAAGAGATTTGGTGAACGAACCTCTCTCATACCTCACGGCTCCTAAGTTAGCAGAAGAAATTGCGATTAAAGGAAAAGAAGCAGGATTTAAAGTAGAGATTTTCGAAAAAGCCAAGATAGAAGCACTTAAAATGGGCGGACTTTTAGCCGTGAATAAAGGCTCGATAGATCCTCCAACGTTTACTATTTTAGAGCATAAACCAAAAAACCCTGTCAATAAAAAGCCAATTGTTTTGGTAGGTAAAGGTGTGGTTTATGATACAGGAGGTTTAAGTTTAAAACCTACTGCACATTCTATGGATATCATGAAATCAGACATGGGTGGTGCTGCTTGTATGGCTGCTACGGTTTATGCAATGGCTTTAAATAAAAGTAATGTACACGTTATAGGTTTAATACCTGCAACCGATAATAGACCGGGCGGTAATGCGTATGCTCCTGGAGATGTAATTACTATGTATGATGGTACAACAGTAGAAGTACTAAATACAGATGCAGAAGGTAGAATGATTTTAGCAGATGCTTTAGCATACGCTAATAAGTTTGAGCCAGAATTAGTTATAGATGCAGCTACTTTAACAGGTGCAGCAGTAAGAGCCGTAGGCACAAAAGCTACTTGCATTATGGGTAATGCCAAAGAGAAATACTTTACGGCATTAGATAAAGCAGGGTATGAAACGCAAGAGCGCTTGGTGCGTTTCCCGTTTTGGAATGATTATGCCGAGGAAATAAAATCTAGTATTGCAGATCTTAAAAACTTGGGCGGACCATACGCTGGTCAAATCACAGCAGGTAAGTTTTTAGAGCATTTTGTAAACTATCCGTATATTCATTTAGATATTGCCGGACCAGCATTCTTAGAATCTCCACAAGATTATAAAGGTAAAGGCGGTACAGGAGTAGGAGTGAGATTATTATCTCAATTCTTTAACAACATGGAAAAATAAACATGGATAAGAAAGAAAAAGAAAAAATTCCATCTGGAAGAAAACCTGTTAGAGTAGGTATTTCATTAGGAGATACAAACGGTATTGGTCCAGAGGTTATTATAAAAGCATTTAGCGATAATAAAATGTTGGCAGAGTGTACACCAATTATTTATGGAAGTACAAAAACAATGTCGTACCATAAAAAAGCCATTAACGATAACTTTTTTGTGTACCAAAGAGTAGAGGATGCCAACAATGCTAAGGATAGAAAAGTAAACATTGTTTCTTGCTGGAGCGAGGTAGTTAAAATAGAACTAGGAAAACCAACAGAAACGGGTGGTAAATACGCATTTCAATCTTTAAAACACGCTACAGAAGATTTAGCAGCAGGTAAAATTGATGTCTTAGTTACAGCACCAATCTCCAAAGAAACAATACAAAAAGCAGGGTTTGAGTTTCCTGGTCATACAGAGTATTTAGCAGATATGGCAGGTCAGGTAGAAGCATTGATGACGATGGTTTCTGGAGATTTACGCGTAGCGTTAGTTACCAGTCATATTCCCTTAAAAGAAGTGCCAGCTGCCGTAACAAAAGAAAAAATAGTTCAGAAACTAAAAGCGTTTAGTCAAAGTTTAGAAAAGGATTTTGGCATAATAAAACCAAAGATTGCTGTTTTAGGTCTAAATCCGCACGCTGGCGAGCAAGGTAAGATAGGAGAAGAAGAAATAGAAACTATACACCCAGCAATTGCCCAAGCAAAAGCAGAAGGTATTATGGCGTTTGGATCTTTTCCGGCAGATGGTTTTTTTGGTTCTAACCAATACAATCAATACGATGGCGTTCTGGCAATGTATCACGATCAGGGCTTAACTGGTTTTAAAGCCTTAGCGTTTGAAGATGGAGTTAACTTTACAGCAGGTTTACCTATTGTAAGAACATCTCCAGATCATGGTACTGCGTTTGATATTGCTGGTCAAGGTAAAGCAAATGCGCAATCTATGCGCAGCGCAATTTATTTGGCTATGGATGTGTTTAGAACACGCCAGTTTATAAAAGAAGCCAATGCAGATCCTTTACCTATTTCTGAGAAGAAGCAATACAAAGGAAAAGGCAAAAGAGAAGAATAGTTTTATACCAAAAAGATGAAGCATAGAAAAGGAGATTTTATTATTCCGTTTGAAGGATTAAAGGTAGGAATGCATAACTACGAGATGCAAATTACCGATGCCTTTTTCGAGAACATGGAATATTCTATTGTAGAATCTGGAGATATTGCAGTAGAATTAGAATTAGAGAAAAAAGAAACCATGTTGGTTGCCAACTTTGTGATTGATGGTAATGCAAACGTGCTGTGTAATCGATGCAATGATCCTTTAGAAGAATATATCTACGGAGAGTATAGAATTGTATTTAAGTTTGGTGATGAGGTAAGTACAGATGAGAATTTAGTAATCTTGGAGCCAAAAACGTATGAGTTAGATATCACAAACTATTTATATGAATTAATTACAATTTCATTACCCACACGCTCCGTGCACGATGATGAAGAGTGTAACGAAGAAATGTTAGACCTTTTAAATAAGTACACAGGCTCTGGTGCAGAAGCCAACGAGAGGTTATCCTTAAAAAGACGCGACGAAGAAGAGGAAGACAATGATGATGAAATTGACCCACGTTGGGCAGCTTTGAAAGGTCTTTAGAATATCAATAGATAGAAAGAGAGCAAAATAAACTTTTAACAATGAAATGTTTTTAATCATTTTATTTTTATAACTTTGCACTCCCAATTTTAAATGAATTAAGGCCAAAGCCTTAGTTACACAGAGTTAAGCAAGCTTTTAAACTGCTGATTTTAGTTCTGTTTGATTAGAAAAGGGTTAGATTTTGATTAAAATTTTTAAATAAATAGAAAATGGCACATCCTAAAAGAAGAATCTCTACCACAAGACGTGATAAGAGAAGAACGCATAAGAATGCGGTAGCAGGTAATATTGCAACTTGTCCTACGACAGGTCAGTCTCACTTATTTCACCGTGCTTTCTGGCATGAAGGAAAACTATACTATAAGGGAAGAGTAATCGCTGAAAAAGAAGTTGCAGTTTAATAACTGTAGAGTGATTTAACTCATTTATTTCCTGATGAAGATCGGAATAGATATTATGGGAGGAGATTTTGCCCCAGACGCAAACGTGTCTGGAGCGATCCTCGCAAATCAAGAACTTCCTCAGGATGTTGAAATTGTCTTGCTCGGTGATGAAGCACTTGTAAAAGAGCGCATTGTTGCATTGGGCGGTAAAGTAGATGATTTTCAAATTGTGCATGCACCAGAGGTGATTACCATGCACGACCATCCTACCAGAGCTATACCTCAAAAACCAAACAGTACTATTTCTATTGGGTTTGATTTATTAGCGAAAAACGAAATTCAAGCTTTTGCAAGCACCGGTAACACAGGTGCCATGTTGGTAGGTTCTATTTACAAAATCAATTCTATTCCAGGAATTATTCGTCCGTGTATCACGTCTACTGTTCCCAACATAAAAGGAGCAAATTCATTAATATTGGATGTAGGTTCTAATGCAGATTGTAAGCCAGATGTGTTGTATCAATTTGCTATTTTAGGCTCTCTCTATGCACAACAAGTGTATGGCATAGAAAATCCTAAAGTGGGTTTACTTAATATCGGAGAAGAAGAATCAAAGGGAAACCTTTTAACACAATCTGCTTATAAATTAATGGACGGAAGTTCTGACTTTAATTTTGCCGGGAATATTGAAGGTAGAGATATTTTTACAGGAAAGGTAGATGTTATTGTTTGCGACGGTTTCACGGGCAATGTGGTACTTAAACAAGCCGAAGGAATGTTTGGTTTGATTAAGAAACGTGGAATAAAAGATGAATATTTTGACCGATTTAATTATGAAAACTACGGCGGAACTCCTATTTTGGGCGTCAATTCGAATGTAATTATAGGTCACGGCATCTCAAATGATATTGCAGTTAAGAATATGTTATTACATTCGTACGACGTAAGCAAGTCAAATTTGACGCAAAAGATTAAAGAAGCATTTAAGTAATATGAGTAAAGTTACTGCAGCAATTACAGGTGTACAAGGGTATGTGCCAGAGCACGTAGTTACCAATAATGATTTAGCTAAGATTGTAGATACATCAGACGAATGGATAACTACCCGAACAGGAATTAAAGAAAGACGTTATGCTAAAGATATGTCTACTTCTGACATGGCTGTTAAAGCTGTAGAAGGGCTCTTAGCAAAAACAGGTAACAAACCAGAAGATATCGATTTAGTAATTCTTGCTACCGTTACTCCAGATTATCCTTTTCCGTCCACTGCAAACGTAGTATGCGATAAAGCAGGCTTAACAAATGCTTGGGGTTTTGATCTTAAAGCAGCTTGTTCTGGTTTTATATATGCACTTTCTACAGGAGCTCAATTCATTGAGTCCGGTAAGCACAATAAAGTTATAGTAATTGGTGTAGATAAAATGACATCAATTTTAGATTTTGAAGATAGAGCAACGTGTATCATCTTTGGAGATGGAGCAGGAGCTGTCTTATTAGAAGCTAATAACGAAGGAAACGGAGTAATTGATAGTATACTCAAAAGCGACGGTTCTGGAAGAAAATATTTAATACAACCGGGTGGTGGAGCTGTTAATCCTCCTTCACATGAGACGGTTGATAAACGCATGCACTACGTTCACCAAGAAGGGAAGCAAGTGTTTAAATTTGCTGTAACAAATATGGCAGACGTTTCAGCAGAAATAATGGAAAAAAACAACCTTTCTAGTGATGATGTTGATTGGTTAGTTCCGCATCAAGCCAATTTGAGAATTATAGATGCTACAGCAAACAGAATGGGATTACCGAAGGAAAAGGTAATGATTAACATCCAAAAATACGGTAATACCACAGCCGGAACACTTCCATTGTGTTTATGGGATTGGGAAAACCAACTTAAAAAAGGAGACAATATAGTACTATCTGCCTTTGGAGGCGGATTTACTTGGGGTGCCGTTTATCTAAAATGGGCCTACAATACAGAAAAATAGATTAATTTTATTTACTCATATCAAAATTCATAGAAACCATGAATCTTAGTGAAGTACAAGACCTTATAAAATTCGTTTCGAAATCAGGTGTAACCGAAGTAGAAATTGAAAAGAAAGACTTTAAAATTACCATAAAGTCTGAAGGAAAGAAAAGCAAAACTGCTGATCAACCAATAATCGTTCAAGCAGCAGCTCCAGTAGCTCCTGTACCGCAAGCTGCTCCAGCTCCAGCACCTGTTGCTGCTGCTCCAGCGCCTGCTGTTCCAGCGCCTGCTGCAAACGAGGAAGACAAGTACATTACAGTAAAATCGCCAATGATAGGAACGTTCTACCGTTCTCCATCTCCAGACAAACCTGTTTTTGTAGAAGTTGGTTCGCAAATTAAGCCAGGTGATGCAGTTTGTATTATTGAGGCAATGAAACTTTTCAATGAAATTGAAGCAGAAGTTTCTGGTAAAATAGTAAAAGTATTAGTAGATGATGCTACTCCAGTAGAGTACGATCAGCCATTATTTTTGGTAGATCCATCATAAACTAGTGTTCACTTTTAATCCTTAAAGGCATGTTTAAGAAAATTTTAATTGCCAACAGAGGTGAAATTGCTTTACGTGTAATACGTACATGTAAAGAAATGGGTATTAAAACGGTTGCTGTATATTCTACGGCAGACAAAGAAAGTTTACCTGTTCGTTTCGCTGATGAGGCTGTTTGTATTGGTCCGGCTTCTAGCTCACAATCGTACTTACAAATACCAAATATTATTGCTGCTGCAGAAATTACAAATGCAGATGCTATACATCCAGGATACGGTTTCCTGTCAGAGAATGCACAGTTCTCTAAGGTGTGTCAAGAACATAACATTAAGTTTATTGGTGCTACACCAGAACAAATTGATGGTATGGGAGACAAATCTAACGCCAAAGCAACAATGATTGCTGCTGGTGTACCTTGTATCCCTGGTTCTAAAGGACTTCTAAAAGATATAGAAGACGCGAAAAAGGTAGCCAAAAAGATAAAATATCCCGTCATCATGAAAGCTACTGCCGGTGGTGGAGGTAAAGGGATGCGTATCGTTTGGAAAGAAGAAGATATTGAAGAAGCTTGGAACTCTGCACGTCAAGAGTCTGCTGCTGCCTTCGGAAATGATGGTTTGTATATGGAGAAATTCATTGAAGAACCAAGACATATCGAAATTCAGATTGCAGGAGACCAATTTGGTAATGCAATACACCTTTCAGAGCGCGATTGCTCTATTCAACGTCGTCACCAAAAATTAGTAGAAGAAACGCCTTCTCCTTTTATGACAGATGAGCTACGTGAAAGAATGGGAGAAGCTGCTATTAAAGCAGCAAAAGCCGTTAAGTATGAAGGTGTAGGTACTGTAGAGTTTCTGGTAGATAAGCATAGAGATTTCTACTTTATGGAAATGAATACACGTATACAAGTAGAGCATACCATTACAGAAGAAGTTATTAATTTCGATTTAATTAAAGAGCAAATTAAGTTAGCTGCTGGAGATAAAATAACAGGTCCAAGTTTGTACCCTCAAATGCACGCAATACAGTGTAGAATTAATGCAGAGGATCCGTCTAATGATTTTAGACCATCTCCAGGTAAAATTACAGATTATCACTCGCCGGGTGGACACGGAATCAGAATTGATACTCATATATATGCAGGCTATATTATACCACCATACTATGATTCTATGGTGAGTAAGCTGATCACCGTAGCGCAAACAAGAGAAGAAGCAATTCTTAAAATGAAACGTGCGCTAGACGAGTATGTGATAGACGGAATTAAAACTACAATTCCTTTCCATCAAAAGTTAATGGATGATCCTAAGTTTAACGAAGGAGATTTCACTACAGCCTTTATGGAAACGTTTGAATATAAATAAACAATAAATTCATTTATATAAATCCCTATTCATTGAGTTGAGTGGGGATTTTTTATTCTTGTAAAAAGAAGGAAGATACAATCCTTATAATTCTTACTAAAAAGCTTAACTCGCTTTCTCAATTTATTTTCTATTTAGTATACAATTTGTATTTCCCTATTTATGAATCTCTGCTGTTTTAAACTTTTTTCGGCATCTGTTAAGTAATACCAAGTAATGGAGCGTATGAAGCATTTAAGGCAGATATAATAATATTGGCTCAAACATTAGCCTTAGAGTGAGTAGAATAAAAAAATTGAACCAATGTAATGAATCTTTTCTCCGTTTGCATCCTCCGTCTCGTTCCTCGATACCTTCTACAAAGAAGGAGGTTTATATAAAGAATCAATACCTGTGTTAAAACAGTATATTTTTTTTAGTTTTTTCTTTCTCACAGTTGCACGTAGATACGCTTCGCAATCAGTAGGCATATTTTGGATTTGAAATAGGATTTCATTTTTACCATTTATACCCAACTCCTAAAGAGAAGTAATGATTAGTCATTATCCAATCTTGTTTAAAGCCTATGTTGTAGTTACTAAAGTTGTACGTATAGGCTGCTCTAATGAGTATTTCTTTGTTTTTAAAAGGTAAAATTGCACCTAAAGCACCTAAAGCACCCAAAGCAGATAGATTTGAATATGTATTTGATTTTGTACTAAAGATACCTAACTCTTGTCCATTTTTACTACGCAGCTTTGCTCTTGAACATAAACAGAAGAGATATTCTTTACTGTTTTAGATGCTTCTGCAACTGCGTTTTTCGTTGCGTCTTCCCAGCTTTTAGATGAATTTGCCAGTACTTCAATAACCTTTAAAATTGCCATAATGTGTTTTTTTAGGAAAATACTGAAGATTTATTAAAAATCAAAGAAGCGAACTTAAATCTTGTTTTTTGTTCAAGAAAGAAACCAATTGGTTTTTATCTTGGTCAAAGTAATTGTAAATCAGAAAGTCAGTTAAATAATCTTTATATTCCTCTTTACTAATCTTTGGTAAATAAATAAAACCTCTTCCTTTTTTCTTATGTTTTATGAATTCTTTTTTTTCAAGAATTCGTACAATAGTAGAAACGGTATTATAAGCTGGCTTGGGATCTTTGTAAAGTAGAACAATATCTTTTACAACTGCTTCTTTAAGTTCCCAAAGTCTAAGCATAACTTTTTCTTCTGCGGGTGTTAATCTTTCCATGTTTGCAAGTGTTTTTCAGTGCAAAGGTACCAATTTTACTAGGAGCGCACAAAAAATTAACACCTTTATATATATAAATTATAGTTGTAATTTCTTTCTGATTTCTTTGTTTAATGCGTCTTTATGCAAGTAGATATTAATTGTTTTCCATTTAAAGTAATTTTCAGAAACATATAGGTAACCTTCCGGATAATTTCCAGTTCCCCAAGAATTTTTCACTAAGAAATAATAGGTTCCATTATTTTCTTTGTAGAGTCCAGTAATGTGCATACCATGGTCATCTGTGGTTGTTTTATTGTCGTAACCAAGTTGTCTAAATGCAGGGGAGATGTCTTTTTCTGCTACAGGTGTAATAAATGCATTAGAAATTTTATCTGCTCCTCCGTCAGAAAAGTTTTTGTTGTCTTTACCAGAAACCTTAATCGTAGCTTCATCCTCAGGTACAATACCTAAACCATTTCTAAAAGAGAATCCTTTCTCAGAAACATCTGCGCCCCAAGCAACGGTATATCCATTCTTAAGAGCAGTTTTGGTTGTTTCTACTAAATTATCTAGAGATACATTATAGCTTTCTCCCCAAGCCCAGTTATCCTGTATTGCCAAGAAACACTTTGTATTTTCTTTGTGATTTGTAAATGAAGTTAAAGAAACATAGTCGTCCATTTTTAAACCACTTTGATCGGCAAAAGACCGTGGTGTATATTCTTTTCCATTCCAGTTAAAAGATGCAGGAACTTCACCTAAATAAGCATCTAAAATGGCATTAAAACCATTCATCCATGCACTAGTTAAACCTCTTTTTCCTATGCTAGACTTTATACCTTCTACATATCCCTCTAGACCGGCAAATAGTTCAGAGTGGTTATGAGATTCCATACCATAGTTCTTACCACTGTAAGCTTCTGAAGGCATTAAACCGTGGTTTCTAAATACCCATGGGATATCATGAAAAGCTCCTCCCTCAGAAAAATTGATTTTTCCATCCATTCGTATATACTTTTCAGCTTTTCCTTCGTATGCTTTTCGAGCAATGTACATTTCAGATAATTGAGGTGCATTTTTTTTACCCATTCGAATCATTTCTGATTCGAAGAAAGATAAAGCAGAAAAACTCCAGCATGTACCGGTATATCCTTGAGATTGAACGGGAGTAGCATCTAGATGAGCTATTTTTTCAAATCTGTACTCGGAGTTTTCATTGTTCTTAGTAAATTCTTGCGCTTGAAATGTAAACGCAACAGCTAAGGCGCTAAGGCTTGTAAATAATTTGTTCATATATGAAAGATATTTACCTTAAATATAAGAATAAGAAAAAAACAAGAAAGGGTAATTGTACGGCTGGTGATTTATAAGGATAACACCCAACTTTCAAAGCCTAATGCTTTTAGTTGCTCTTTTGTATCAAATGTTTGGTTGATAGTACCTACGCCATTTGCAGAAACCCGATAAAGTCCATTATGCTTGTCAAACACGTATGCAGCGAAACCTTCCTTTTTCAATTGCTTTACTAAAAAGTGGGCGTTGTTTTCATTGCTGAAACAACCTGTAATAACTTGAAAAGGAGCAGTTTTTTTATTTGATTCTTTTGTTTTTAACAGCTTTGTATCTTCTTTTTCAGATGAATTGAGTTTGAGCTGGACGTACTTGTATTCATCTAAATGATAGGCAAATAAATCAACATTTTTGGGCAATTTTTGCAGTTGTTCATTTAAGGGTATGAACGTAATTGGTTCAATCTCAAAATTGGTTTCTTGCGCTGTATATTTTTTTGTTTTGTTTTGCTGAAAAGGGTTAAAGTCGCTACTTAAAAGAATACCCGATTGTAAAACATCTGTTCGCATCGGAATCCAAAATGTGTAGAAAGCGAGAGGAATAAAAACGGCTGCAGCTGCAACTTTCCAAAGACTTATTTTCTTTTTGGGTGTATTAATCGCAACAATTGGAGCTGTCTTTTCTAGAGTATCAGATTTTGTTTCTGCAGTAAGCTCAGGTGTTTTCTCTTCAATTAACGTTTCTTTATCAGTTACCTCAGTTATTGTTTCTTGTGCTGTTCGCGTTTCAGGTACGTCAAACTTTTGTTTTTCATCGGCAACGAAATGTACACTCTCTAATCCAAAAGAAGAAAGCAATAGATTAAAAAACCGGTTTTGTTCAAAGTTTAGATTTCTCTCTTCATCCAAGTACAAAAAGCCAACTTTTTCTATTTCAATTCGCTTTCCAGCGCCGAGGTCTTTTTTCCATTCTGCGCAAGTAGCTAATACGGCAGCATTGGCTTCGTCAAAAGAAATAGCTTCTGTTTTCGACAAGTAATTTGCAAGTAAACCATCGTTGTTTACCAAATTCGTATTAAAGGTTAATACTTTTTTTGGTGGAGTAATGATTCCTTTTTGAACATTAATTTGGGCCGTGCTTACATTTGCTACAAACCCTCCAAAAGAAGGAATTATAACACAATTGTGTCTTAACAAGAGGTGCGCTATGGCTAAATTAATTTGCATTCTTAACAAATATAGATAAATTGAATCAATTCTTTACGAAAGTAACCGTTTTAGGTTTCCAAATTTTATAATAAATCCACTACTTTTTTCACATCTTCTGGGGTATCAATATTAGGTGTTTCAATTTCTGTTTCTACTACTCTGATTTTGAAGTTGTAATACATCCAACGTAATTGTTCTAAAGATTCTATTTGTTCTATAGCACAAGGCGTTAAAGTAATTAATTGAAGCAATGTTTGTGTCCTAAAGGCATATAATCCAATGTGTTTTAGAAAAGCAAACTCATTTAAAGCTGCAGTTTTGGCATGATATATATTGGGTATTGGGCTTCTTGAGAAATAAAGTGCATTTTGATTTACATCTCTAATTACTTTGATACGGTTTGGGTTTTCTATATCCTCTTTTGACACATTTTTTGTAGCAAGCGTAGCAATCTCTACTTCATTTGATTTAAAAACACGAATAAGTTGAGCAAGTTGTGATGGATTAACTAGAGGTTCGTCTCCTTGTATGTTAATAATCACATCATAACCTTGATACTTTTGAGCAACTTCTCCGCAACGATCTGTACCACTAGGATGATCGGCTTTAGTAAGTATAGCCTTTCCGCCAAAATTTTCCACAGTTGCCAGTATGCGTTCGTCATCTGTTGCAACAATTAAAGTATCTATTTCTTCGCACTTTAATGCGCCCTCGTAAACGCGTTGTATCATTGTTTTTCCCTTTAAATCTATTAATGGTTTTCCGGGAAAACGGGTAGAATTGTATCTCGCAGGTATGATGCCTAAAACTTTCATGTGCCCAATTTAATATAAATTGTAAAATAAAAATGTTTGTGTAACTTTAATCTACCAATTTACAACTAGATGGAAGATTATTCTCACCTCAAGCACGTGCTTGCGGTATCTCTACTTTACGGGGTAGGAAACAAAAAGGCCAAAGATTTAATTGCCTATTGTGGTAGTGCAGAAGCTGTTTTTACTAAACATAAGAATGAGTTAGCACTCATACCGGGTATCGGTAAAAAAGGAATTGCGAAGTTAAATTTTAAGGAAGCGCTTCAGCGTGCTGATGAAGAGATGGAAGTAGTAAGCAAAATGGGTTGGAATGCCTTTACGTATCTAGGTAAAGATTATCCAGACAGATTAAAACACTGCGTAGATAGTCCGCTCATTCTCTTTTCAAAAGGAAATACTGATTTTAGCTATAGAAAAACGGTTTCTATCGTTGGAACAAGAAAATGCACAGAGTATGGAAAAGGTATAGTAGATAATTTAATAGATACCTTTTCACAATTGGGTGTTCAAGTGATATCTGGTTTAGCATATGGTATTGACGTATATGCGCACCGTGCGTGTTTAAAAAAGGAGATGTCTACTATAGGAGTTTTAGCCCACGGATTAGATAGGCTTTATCCCGATCAACATGCAAATACCGCTAGAAAAATGGAAGAAAATGGAGGTGTACTCACAGAATTTTTGTCGGGCACAATCCCAGATAGAGAAAATTTTCCTACACGAAATAGAATTGTTGCAGGCATGGCTGATGCTACAATAGTTGTAGAAAGTGGAGAAAAAGGAGGATCGTTAATTACGGCGTATATGGCAAACGATTATAACAGAGATGTATTTGCCTTTCCCGGAGATATTAACAAACCCTATTCAAAAGGGTGTAATGATATTATTAAAAAACAAAAGGCTCATTTGGCAACTTCGGCAGAAGATATATTGTATTTAATGAATTGGAACCAAGAAGAAGTAGGAGCGATACAAACACAACTTTTTAACGATTTTACACCCGAAGAAGAAAAGATTGTGAATGCTTTGAGAGAAAAAAACCAACAGAGTATTGATGAGCTATCTGGTAGATTAGCTCAACCAGTTTCTCAATTAAGTTCTATTCTATTAAGTTTAGAGTTTAGCGGAAACATTAAAAGTTTACCAGGAAAAAGGTATTTGTTGGTTTAATTAGAATAAGCATTTAAATAGTTGCTTAACGCTACAAGACAACTGAGTGCATAGCGTATCTATGTCAAAGTGATTTGAATTAATTTTCTCCAATCTGAAATATTCATAATTAATACAAGAAATTATGATACGGATATCGTTTCTCAAAAATAGCGCGTGTTTCTTTATAAAGTACACGTTTGAGTTCGTCTATATTTTCTTTATTTTCTGCCGAAATAAATACACACTTCGTATCATTCATTTTAGACATCCACTGTCTTTTCAGTTCTTCTAAAGAGTAGTTTTCTTTTGTTTTTGGTGCTAAATCATCTTCATCTTGTTTGATGTATGTGTAAGCATCAATTTTATTAAACACAAGAATAACGGGTTTTTCTTGCTTATCAATTTCATTTAAAGTGCTGGTTACAACGTTGTAATGATCTTCGAAATTAGGGTGGGCAATGTCTAAGACATGGACTAAAATATCAGACTCTCTTACTTCGTCTAACGTAGATTTAAAAGATTCTACAAGTTGATGTGGAAGTTTTCTTATAAAACCAACGGTATCAGAAAGCAAAAAAGGCAAGTTGTCAATTACTACTTTTCTTACGGTAGTATCTAAAGTAGCAAAGAGTTTATTTTCTGCAAATACTTCAGATTTAGAGAGCATATTCATAATGGTACTCTTCCCTACATTCGTATAGCCAACTAGAGCAACTCTAACTAGCTGACCACGATTACCGCGTTGTACAGCTTTTTGTTTATCTATCTGTTTTAATTTTTTCTGTAAAAGAGATATTCTTTGGTTAATTATACGTCTATCTGTTTCAATCTGAGATTCTCCAGGTCCACGCATACCAATACCCCCTTTTTGTCTTTCGAGGTGAGTCCACATATTAGTTAACCTAGGAAGTAAATATTGGTATTGGGCTAATTCTACTTGTGTTTTTGCGTGAGAAGTTTGTGCTCTACTTGCAAAAATATCAAGAATAAGGTTACTTCTATCTAAGATTTTAATTTCTAAAATACGCTCAATGTTTCTAAGTTGGGAAGGACTTAAATCGTCGTCAAAAATAGCCATGTCAATATCATGGGCATCAATATATTCTTTAACTTCTTGTATTTTTCCAGAGCCTAAAAATGTTTTTGGGTTTGGCGTGGTTACTTTTTGCAAGAATTTTTTGTGGGTTAGGGCACCTGCAGTTTCTGCTAAAAATTCTAATTCGTCTAAATATTCTTTTGCTTCTTGTTCTGTTTGATCTTGAGAAATCACACCGATTAAAACGGCCTTTTCTCCTTGTGCATCTTCTGTAATTAAGCCTACTTCCATGTATTATTTCGTGCGTAATGTTTGTACGTGAGTAACTAAAGAGTCTAATTCTTGTTTGTTTTGTAATAAATCTTTGTAAGCCATCATACCGTTATTGTTGCCGTAAAGTATAATTTTTCGAATCTCTTGTTCCGAAAGCCTACTTTTTGATAAATCAGCAGCTCCACCTCTTTGGGCGTCACCTTTTTTACCGTGGCAACTTTGGCAATAGGTCTTGTATAGCTTAATGCCCGTTTTGGGATTTTCTTGAACCAAATTTGCAGCCATTGAAGAGGTATAGTCTGTATTTCCACAGGCTATAAATAGTCCAACTAACGATATAAGTGCTATTCTTAGAACCATCCTGCTCCAACATTTCTTAGAAATGGCCAAGGAATAGCTAAGAAAATAATAATTAGGGCAAGTGCGTAAAATTGAAGTATTTTCTTGTGCTTTTGTATTTCATTAGGCCTTTTTTCAGCTTTCTTTCTTCCAATTGTAACAATTACAATAGCTGCAAGCATCATGGTAATGTGTTCTACGGTATAAAAACGTATTGGCATTTTCATGGCCATACCTTCAGGAACTTTAAGTAACCAATAATTGATATAAACAATTAGGCCAAGTAGTAATTGAATATGAAGTGAAATCATGGCAAAAAGATTAATCATCTTATCTTTTTTAAGGTATTCTCCCTTTCTAATTCCTGAAATTGCGTTAACAATAGCAATTATCAACAGAAGTAAAACCACGTATCTTAATCCTGAATGTGCTTTAACTAAAATATTCATTTTCTAATTTTTTTGTAAAGATAATGCTAATCTTTAAAGAAAGACGTGTAGCTTAAGTCAATCTTATACAATTTCTTAGCTTTCTGTGCTATTTTAGAAAATAAGCTATACGTTTAACATAATTCTAAAAGTAGTGCCTTTGTTCGGTTCAGATCTTAGTACAAAAACTCTCCCTTTATGATAATCTCTTATGATTCGTTTTACTAGCGACAGTCCTAATCCCCAACCTCGTTTTTTAGTAGTAAATCCAGGTTGAAAAACAGCCCTTTGCTGTTTAGTTGTCATTCCCTTTCCAGAATCGGTAATATCAATGTTTACCTTGTTGTTTTCTTTTTGGATGTAAAGTGTAAGCGTTCCTTTTCCTTCCATTGCATCTACTGCGTTTTTACAGATGTTTTCAATTACCCATTCAAATAAGCTTTTATTATGCGGAATTATAATTTCTGGATGCGAGCTATCAAAGGAGAATACTACTTTATCGCTGATTCTATTGCGTAAGTAATCTACCATTTCCTTTGTTGTAGTAACAACATCAATCGCTTCTAACTTGGCGCCAGATCCTATCTTCGAAAAACGGTCGGTAACTTGAGTCAATCGATTAATGTCTTTGTTCATTTCAATAGGAATAGAAGGGTCGATGTCTAAACCTTGTAGTAACTGATTCCAAGCCATTAAAGAAGAAAGTGGAGTACCTAGTTGATGAGCAGTTTCTTTTGCCATACCCGCCCATACTTGATTTTGTTCTGCCTTTCTAAAGGTGCTAAAAATGAGGTAACCGATAAGTATAAAGAGTCCAATTATCAGAAATTGAATGTACGGGAAATACTGAAGTTGTTTGAGCTCAGGACTATCATCGTAATAAACTAAGCTGTTTTCTCCAGCTCCAAAGTTTATAAGTATAGGTTGATTTGTAGCTTCTAAGTGCTTAAGTGTATTTGGTAGCGTGTTGGTATCAATTTGATCTACAGCTAAATTATGCGCAATTACTTGGTTGGTTTCTTTATTAATTAGAATTACGGGCACTAGGCTTGGGTTTTCTATCAATTCTTTATTGAAAGACTGAATTAAAGAGTCACGCTCAAACTCTAGTCGTGAGATATTCTTACTATCGTTGAAAAAGTAGGTCATAAATAATCCCTCGTACACTTCAACAGTAAAGCTCGGGTTTATTTTTTCCCAGCTCTGCGCCATTTTCACTAAACTATCTGTAAATAATTGCTTAATTTTTTTTTCAGAAGAATTAGGGAATGTAACTTTTAAATCTTCGGGAGTAATGTCTAGATTAATATAGGCAGATACATTTTGCTGCTGATCAAGCAAAATAACCGGAATTTTTTTATTTCGATTAATAATTTTAAAAGGCAAATCATAGGATTGAGAGCTATTGAGACTAGTTGCTTTACTTACCTCCTTGGTTGCATCTATCCAAAGTTCCATTTCTGCTCTTTCTTTTTCTCTCAGTTCAGAAAAAGATCGGTTAGTCAGTTTTACGAGTTCTGCTCTTTTCTTAATTGCGTCTGCCCATTGGGTTACTCTTTCTCTCTCTCTTTCAGAAACTTTTGATACAATTTTATTGGATACAAATAATGAAGCTCCTACCAATAATAAGGCAATCAGCAAGAGAAATATTTTCCATTTTTGTTTGTTCGAATAGAGATTCATAAGGTGAAAATAACGAATTGTTTTGTTAGCCAATAAAACGAGAGAAGTTTATCTTTATTCTAGTTGTTTTGAAGTAAACCATAGCTTCTGTTTAATCCTTTTATTTTAAATGGTTCAAATTGGTAAGATTTAGCGGTGCTTTTTGATAAAACCAGCTCCAAGGTATCTGTTGTTCTCATTTCTTCAATTAAACAATAATAATGTAGGGTTGAGCCTCCAAAAATACTGTTGTTAATACGCGTAAACTCTGTAATATTTGAATTGGGGTTGGTAGACTTTATGAATAAAAAATCTTTTTCATTTACTTTTTTATCGGTTCGTATTTTTACGGATATGCTGTTGCTGGTTTTCCCTTCTATTTTGCCCAAAGGAAAGTAACCCTGAGAAGAAAAAGCGAGTTTATTTGAGTTGTGTTGATTCCAAATTGTATCAAACGTAAAAGCATACACGTCGTCTTTGCCTTCCATGGCACGCTCCATGTTTGGTTTTTCAAGCAAGCTGAAGTAATATAAAGATGCCTGTTTCTTTAGAAAATTTTCTTTGTAAGCTGCATAGGTTTGCTGACCTGGAGTATAGGCTCCTGTTTCAAATTGGGACGTTTGGAAAAGAGACAAAAGAATACCTAAAACAATAATTATTTTACTCGCTACACGTGTCCAATAGAAATTAAAAAGCGTTTTAACGCCAATTGCTAAGGGTGGAATTAAAAAAGGATAAAGGTTGATAAAGGCTCTATTTCCAAAACCTTGATACCACCAGCACCACCAGCTTGCAAGTAAAAACCAGTAAATTAAAATTAAAGCAGTATAGAAATAATATTTGCCTTTAAAACAAAAGAAAAATAAACCAACAATTGAAAGTACCATTAAAGGCGAATAAATCAACCAACCATCTCTAAAACTGAAGAGGGAATCGTAAAAGTGAGGAGAGTTAAAATAAAACTTTTCTTGGCTATAGGTATTGAGTTTTATTTCTCCGAAAGTTACAAATAGATAGAGCAGTTGTGGAATCCAAACCAATAGTCCTCCAATGAAAACAGGTATAAGAAAACGGATGTTTTTTCCAATAAAAATAAATCGTTGTTTTAAAAGAGAAAGTGAAGTAGTTTGGTAAACAAGTGGAAAGGAAATAAAAAGTAAATCAATAGGACGAATAAGAACAAACCAACCCGCTAAAAAACCGAGCAATAAAGAAATGCGAATGGTAGGTTTGTGTAGCCATTTAATACAATAATATAAAAAACTAACAATTAATGTATAACTGTACAGATGCGCATAGCTTAGGTAACTTGTACTGTAATGAAATAAGTTTGTACCTAGAAATAGAATCAAGATAGTGGTAGAAGCAACTGCATCATTGAAATGTAAAAGCAGTATGTTTTTAGTGTAATTGAGCGCAATTAGCAAAAAGATGAGTGCTGTAATAATAAAACTAATTTGGTAGGCCAGCGTGTATCCGTTTGCTTCTAAACCAATCAATAGAGAAATTCCATGTGCAATAAAAAACCCAGGTGCATAGGCAATGGCCATACCTGTGGTATATTTCATAAATCGAGTAGAATCGCTTGCCCTAATAGAGTACCAAATTTCTTGTTTTTCGGCTGTTTGAAAAGATAAATCATCGTAAATAAACTGATAAGGCAGGTAAGCGTAATATCCACGGACATCGTTAATAACGTAGCCTTCGTCTGTTTGCCATTTTTTTTGTTGATAGATGGCAAAAGTTACACTGAGAAAAATAACGAATACACTAATAGAGGTAAGCAGATTATTGCTTTGAAACAATCTAAAGCTACTAGCAACTTGGGATTTAATAAGCTTATCCACCAATTTCAAATTCTACTTTATTTTCTTCCTCGTTTTCTTTTTTCCATTTCTCTAAGTTTTTCAAAAATTTAGAGTCTTTCTTTTTATCTTTATCTAGGTCGTTTAACGTGGTATCTTGTCCAAAGTCTAAATGTACTTCTTCTTTAAGTTGAGGCTTTAAATTAAAATTGTTTTGTGTAGTGTCTTTTTTTAAGCTAAAGCCTTGTTTTAGTATTGTTTTTGCCGTAATAATTTCTTGCTCTCTTTCTTTTTGTTTGTTGATTTTCTTTTGTGCTTTGTCCCATGCAAAATTTGGGTTGTCTAAGTCGCCATACATTCTTAAATATACAATAAAACCGGTCCCGTCATCTATAATTTCGCCAAATTCAGTTTGATTGTTTTTGCCCTTTAATTCACGAAATCTAAAATCAAAATGGTAATCGATCTCATTATCAAAATGATGTTCTCCTGATAATGTTACATCTAACGCATTACTTTTTATTGTCATTTCAGGAATAAATAATACACCATTTTTGATTACGAGTTCATTACTCATTTTTTCAAATGTAAGATTAAGCAGCTTTTTCTCAAAAGCGTCAATTTTTTTATTTGCAATAACAAGTTTTCCGCCGTAAGCTTTTAAGCTTTTTGTAATTTCTTTAAACGTTGATACATTGGTGAGTGCTCCTTTTTCTATATCAATATTAATGGTACTGGCTATCGATTCTTTAACCAGACCATTAATTAAATCAAAGGGTGCAGAGAATTTTAGTTTTACCTTTGCAATTCCGTCTATATTGTTTGCATTTATTACCGTTTGGTCAAAATTATTCCATTCTTTAAAGAGCGGTTTAAAATTAATGTTGTTTGATTTAAGGTCTACGGCAAGGGCTAATTGACTTGGATATTCTTCTTTAACCATTACATTTCCTGTAACCGTAGCGGTTGCGTTTTCTCCAGATAAATGATGAAATTGCAGTGCTCTTTCTGTTAACTTGAGCTGTGTGGATATGTTTCTGTATTGGTGTCCGCCGTAAGAAATGAGTCCTGCATTTAAAGAAATGCTTCCTTTTATGCGAGTAGGAAGTACCCATGCTCGTTCAAAAGATGTTGTACTTTGGTTGCTTGAAGAAAAATCAGTAACATTTATTTGTTTTGCATTTATGCTTGCCGAAGTGTACAGATTACCATCCCCCTTAAAATAATTTGCGATGCCTTTTACATCTCCATTAATGTTAAGGTCTGTTTCTCCAATTTTAAGTCTAACATCATTGAAGCCTGCATTTTGATTGCGTACTACTATTTCTCCATTTATTCCTTCAAAAATGCGCGGATCGTTTATGAACTTTGCATTGATGTTGTTTAGGAAAATATTTCCATTGATATTTCTAACACGAATGTCTTTAGGATTGTATTGCAAATCATTTAAGACAATATCAAAACCGCTGTTTAATTGCATAGTTCCGTTTAATTCTTGCAGACCAAAAGGGCCAAATAAATGATGTACAGCAGCTAAGTTTAAGTATCCTTTGGCTTTTCCTTTAATGCGTGGTTTATTAAAATCTCTAATGGTAAAATTACTCTTAAAACTTCCTACCTTACTTTCAAAATTCAAGGCTTTTAGATTGAGCATATTTTGGCCGTCGGTGTTACTGTAAAAACCATTAGCGTTAATGCTGTGTAAAGCGTATTGGTTCGATTTTAAACTTCCATTGTCAATATTAAAATCAGCATATACAGAGGTCGGTTTGTCTGTTCTATTTTCTCCTTTTATAGAAAGGTTAAAACTAAACGTGCCGGCACCGTTCATTTCTTGTACTTTGTTTAGCTCTTGCATAGAGAAGTTTTGAGCAAAATCTGTAAGCGCCAAATTACGTGCGTTAATGGCAAAAACAATACTGTCTTTGGCAACTTTTCCACTGAGCTGAAAAGGTAATGATTGAATTTTAAGGTCGGCTTTTTTTATCTCAAATAGTTCTTCCTTGTTATCAATAGATAGTTCAATGTTACACGTTGCATTTTTATTTTTCACAAGTGTAATCGCATCGCTTTTAAGTTCATTTATCTTAAATATAGATTGAGCATTTAGTGTAAATACTGAAGAAGTGAAATCTCCTATGAGTTCTACTTTTTCAAAAAAAGCGCTGTGTTGTTGTTTGGTAATTTTATTGCTGTAACTAAATGCGGTTTTTGTGAGAAGTATTTCCTCTAATACAAAATCGAAATTACTAGTGTCCGCTTTTTCTGATGGCCTTAAAAAGTCATAATTAACCACATTATTTTCGTTTACTTTGAGGTGAACTTGTGCGTGGTTTATTTCTATTTTCTTTACGCTGTAATCTCCTTTAATAACATCTATTGGGTTTAATTTAAGTGTTAGTTTTTTAGCATAAAGTGCAGTGTCAATTTTTTGTAAAGTGTCAAATTTATCGTGAATTAGAATATTGTCAAACTCCAAACTCAAGCTAGGAAAAGTGCTCCAAAAGCTAATATCAATGTAGCTAACGTTTAGTTTTTTATTTAAGTTCTTGTTTATTTCTTGTATTGCGTATGATTTTATATCATCTTTAAATAAGATGAGTAAAGCGCTCGTTAAGGCGATAACCGATAGAGATACGATTATAAACCATTTGGATATTTTTAATAGGCGCTTGTACATGACTCACAAATCAACAAAGAAATCTGCTTACTTATTGTTTAAATTCGGATTAGTTGTATACAATTAAACGTTAATTTCCATAAAATATTGATTCTGGTAGTTTAAATATTCATTCTCACCTGTTAAACCGTTAGAATCTTCGTTTCTTGAACTAGAATTACTACTACTATTATGAAACATTTAATCACATTATTTTTAATGTTGATAAGTGTATTTACTTTATTCGGACAAAACTTGGCCATTGATTGGGCAAATAGTCATCCTAAAGTAAGTATACTATCTGCAAACAGTTACGCTAATTTAAGCGATGAATCAAAAGCACTTTTAGGAGAGTCAGTTTTGATTTACCAACATCAGTTTTCACAGCAGGATATAAACGCTTACCTGCAATTAAAAGAAAGCAGTAAACTGCAACCAATTACGAAGAATACATCTGACGAAAACCAGCAGGTTAAAGATTGGTTAGCACCAGCATTAACTGTTTTCCCCAATCCTTCTCAAGGGGATTTTCGTGTACAAGCCAATCAAACGATTTTAAATGTTAACATTATTGGTTTAGATGGCGTTACAAAGTGGAGACAGACATAAGTCGACTCTAAACAGCTATCTGTTGCACAGCAAGAGTTGATAGCTGGGATGTACATTTTAGAAGTAGAAACAAAGCGCGGTAAAATTCAGGAGAAAATAACAATTCGATAGATTCTTGATTACTAGATTTTTTTCTACCTAAATTCTTGTTTTAATAAACCGAGTATAAAGTAGAAATAACGGTGTAATTCGTTTGTATTCTTTATTTTTGTCTAAAAAATTGAATACATGAGTTTATTAACTGTAGGAAGCGTAGCTTTCGATGCGATTGAAACACCTTTTGGGAAAACAGATAAAATTATTGGAGGAGCTGGAACATATATAGCGATTGCTTCTTCTTACTTTGCTAACAAACAAAACATTGTGTCTGTTGTTGGAGATGATTTTCCGAAAGAAATGTTAGAGAAACTCGAGAAAAGAGGAGTTAATTTAGAAGGGTTACAAATCAAAAAAGGAGAAAAAACATTTTTCTGGTCGGGTAAATATCACAATGATATGAATTCGAGAGATACCTTAGTTACAGAATTAAATGTCCTTGGCGATTTTGATCCAATTATCCCATCATCTTATCAAGGAGCAGAGTACGTTATGTTAGGTAATCTATCTCCACAAGTACAATCTACGGTAATAGAAAGATTAACGGAAAAGCCTAAATTAATTGCAATGGATACCATGAATTTCTGGATGGATATTGCAATGGAAGACTTGAAAAAAACATTAAAAATGGTAGACGTTCTAATCATCAATGATGAAGAAGCTCGTCAATTATCAGGTGAGTACTCTTTAGTAAAAGCAGCGCGTGTTATTCGAGAAATGGGTCCAAAATATTTAATTATTAAAAAAGGAGAGCATGGAGCTTTGTTGTTTCATGGTACAAACGTATTTTTTGCTCCTGCATTGCCATTAGAAGAAGTATTTGATCCAACAGGCGCCGGAGATACTTTCGCAGGTGGATTCATGGGATACATTGCATCAACAGATGATTATTCTTTTGAGAACATGAAAAGAGCAATAATTGCAGGTTCAGCACTTGCATCTTTCTGTGTAGAAAAGTTTGGAACAGAAAAATTAGAGAGCATCACCAAAAAAGAAATAGAAACAAGAATAGATCAGTTTGTAAGGTTAACTGATTTTGATATGGTAGAAACTGTAGGATAACTTCCTAAATAATCCCGATATGGAAAAGCAAGCGTTTATTGAGACTTTAAAAGAACTTACTTCATCAGAGAATAGTTTAAAAGTAGGTAAAGAAGTAAGTGAGTTAAGAGTGAAATTTGAAGATTTTCTTTTAGAAGAAGGAAGAAAAAGACAAGTAGCTCAACTCGAAGCAATTGATAGAGATGAGGTGCCAGAAGAAGAGCCAACTTCTGATCCAATAAAAGATCAATTTTATGAAATTTACACCGCATATAAAGCGAAACGGAAAGAGTTAATAGACGCTAAGAATAAAGAGCAAGACGAAAATTTGAAACGCAAGAAGGCTTTAATTACAAAGTTGAAAGCGATTGTACAGGAAGAAGAAAATATCGGGAATGCGTTTAAAGCGCATAAAGAGATACACGAAGAGTGGAAACAAGTAGGAGAAATCCCACGAGATAAAAGACCAGCAGTACAAAATGAGTATAGTCGATTATTAGAAGATTTCTTCTACAACATGAAGATTTATCGAGAGATTAAGGAGTATGATTTCAAGAAAAATTTAGACGCTAAAAATACCATAATTGAAAAAATTGAAGCCTTAGCAAATGTTACGCGTATTAAAGAGGTAGAAGCTTCCTTAAAAACTTTACAAAACGAGTGGGAAGACATTGGTCCGGCACCACAAGAAGAATGGGAAACGGTTAAAGAAAAGTACTGGTCTAACGTAAAAGCAACATGGGAAAGAATTCAAGCTTTTTATGATGAGCGAAATGCTCAAATGGAAAAGAATCTCAATATAAAAAAAGAATTACTTGAAATGGCCAAGCAGTTGGCAGCAAGAGAAAATGAATCTACCAAAGATTGGGAAGATAACACAAAAATTCTTATTGAGATTCAGGATACTTGGAAAAATATAGGATTCGGTCCAAAGAAAGAGAATGAAGAAATTTGGAAGGAGTTTAGAGCTGTATGTGATTCGTTTTTTGAAGAGAAAAGTAAGTTTTACGAGAGCATTAACGCTGTTTACGAAAAAGTAGCAGTTAAAAAGCAAAAATTAGTAGAACAAGTAGAAAGTTTAAAAAGCTCTACAGACTGGAAAAATACTTCACAGCAGATTATTGGGTTGCAAAAAGAATGGAAAAACCTTGGTTCTGCTGGTCGTAAAAACGAGCAGCGTTTGTGGAAAGCGTTTAGAGGTGCTTGCGATTCTTTTTTTAATGCAAAACAAAAGCATTTTGAGGAAATGGATAAGCAAAATGAAACTAATCTTGCTGCTAAAGAATCAATCATTGAACAAATTATAAGCTTTGAATTGCCCTCAGATAAAAACGAAGCTATTCAGAAATTGAAAGAATTTTCAACCTCTTTCTCAGAAGCAGGAAAAGTACCATTTAAGGATAAAGATAGAGTTTACGAAGCTTATAAAGCTGCGCTTGACGTACATTACACTAAACTTAAGTTAGAAGGACAAGAAAAAGAGAAAGTAATGTTTCAGGCTAGACTAGATACTTTGGCAGCATCTCCAAATGCTTCTAAACTATACGAAAAGGAAAAACAAGACTTGCGCAACAAAATTTCGGAAATTAAGTCAGAAATAACACAATATGAGAATAATCTTGGCTTTTTTGCAAACAGTAAGGGCGCCAATGCGTTAAAAGAAGAAGTAGAGCGAAAGATAAAAACAGCTTATACAAAAATTGAGAGTTTAACACGTAAATTGAAACTTATACCGAATGAATAAATTTGTAAATATTTGGATTGTTATCTTCTTCTTGATAAGCTTACCTCCAGTTCTTGGGTTAGAATATGGAGGTACTTATGAACTTTTCGGGTTAAAACTACCTGGAGAAGAGTTCAAGTACAATTCAATTATTTACACCAGCTTTGCTGCCGTTATACTTATTTTTGGTATTCTGAAGGCTAGCCGCCGATGGATGGGAATGCGAATAGCCAAGCAAACACATAAATTTATTTTTTCTACTCCAGTTAGCAAAGCCAGAAAGAGTAGAATTTTGACTTATGGTATTTTAGAAACAGCTGTTCTTTTGGCAGGAGCTTACTTTTATTACTCGATTTCTTATTTAACCTTTGTGGTTGCAGTTGTTCTTTTAGCCATTGCTGTTGAACATATTTTACATTTAGTGGTTGGCTTTTCTACCAAAAGTTTTCGTGTAGGAATAACTAAAAAAGCTGTAGTGAGTAATGATAGAGATGTAAGTGTAATGTATTTTACAGGCCTAAGAAAGGTAGGGATACACCAACAAACTGTGTACTTTGATTACATCAAAGAGTTAACCTTGCATTTACCTGTGAATAGTATAGATGAGCAATATTGGAATGATTTTAAAGCGTCTTTGAAAGAGCAAGTGAATGAAGATAGAGTATTTTTTAATCAAGCTTTTAAAGATTACCCAGAGTATGCTACCGAAAATAATATTCGAACACGAACAGCCTTTAAGGTCGAGCGCTAATTCTAGTGTAATAAATTGATATAAAGCTCGGCTATTTTTAGATCAACTGGTGAGGTAATTTTAATATTCTGTTCGTTTCCGGGAGAAAGATGTATAGTAAATCCTGCTTTCTCTACTAAGCTTGCGTCATCTGTAATTTCTTTAGAAAATGCTAGTTCATAAGCGCTTGTTAGTATATCTTTTTGGAAAACTTGAGGTGTTTGAACACTTACATAAGCACTTCTATCCAATGCACAGTTTCCCATTTCACTAAGCTTTCTTAATGATTCTTTCAAGGGTAAAGTAGGAATTGCACTTCCTTTTTCTTCTGCTAATCGGAAGGCATTTTTTAGGGTAGAATCAGAAACAAAAGGCCTTACACCATCGTGAACAGCAATTAGTTCTCCATTGCACTTTTTTAACGCATTTTTGATAGAATCATAGCGTTCTATTCCACCAGAAATAACGGTATGCTTAATTGTTGGTAATGGCGATATAAGCTCTTCCCAAAAAGCAATCCAATCTTCTGGAAGCGTTACAATAAATTGAGCATTTGGATCAAAGTCATTAAAACGTTTAAGGGTAACGTATAGAATAGGATATTCTCCAATTTTTAAGAATTGTTTTGGAATTTTGGCTCCCATTCTTTTACCAATTCCACCTGCGGTGATAATGATTGATTTTTGCATGCGCTGTAAAGGTAAGGTTTTCTCTTCTAGTTGAAAAAACTTTCTAGTAAGTTCGAAGAGATTAATGATTCACAGTTTTCGGAGAGCAAACAAAGTTGTTAACCCTCCGAAAAAAAGAATTTCAGCCTGTTTAGTCTTTTATCACTAGACCAGCTTCGGGTAAACAAATTCCCGTTATTAGTGTAAGATAAGTACCCACGCCAATTGCGCCAATATTTAAGGGTGTAGTTTTCGAAACTGCTGCAAAATATACAAGAGCTACAGCAAGCGCGAGAACAGCGAAAATGGACGAAGCGATAAGAGCTCCTGATTTCATTCTTTTCGATCGATCTCCAATTACACACAGTAAAATTGGTACAATAAAAAAGATTAAAGTAAAAGCACCGTATCCACCAGAAATACCTGAAATTGATCCTATAAATGGCGATGAAAACCAGGGTAAAAATGCGGATATTACTCCTAGTGAGGCTAAAATTAAAACTGCTAGTTTTTGTTTGTTCATAATAATTATATTGATTCGCCTAAAAGTATAGTTTAAAACACTGCTGCTTAGCCTAAGTTTAGCTCAAACAGTATTGCTTTATAAGGAAAAATATAAACTACTTGTATAGGAACACTATAATTAAAGCAACCGTTTTTATGGTTAGCAGTGAATTATACGATTTTCGATTTTTTGGATACAAAAAAAGGAGCTTTTAAAAAGAACTCCTTCAATGGTAGCGAGAGCAGGACTCCCTGTCTGCCGACAGGCAGGGAACCGCACTATTTTCGTGTATTGATTTTTTGGAATTATTGGGCACAAAAAAAGGAGCTCTTAAAAAAGAACTCCTTCAATGGTAGC
>Ga0209654_1000217_pt1 | contig 60220 bp, 38 predicted proteins | sample SaaInl1SG_22_DNA_FD_184646 | JGI IMG/M metagenome (GOLD analysis project Ga0209654, IMG submission 184646) | Marine microbial communities from expanding oxygen minimum zones in the Saanich Inlet - ESP_161SG_22_DNA (SPAdes) (version 2) | ecosystem: Environmental > Aquatic > Marine > Intertidal... | reverse complement strand
TACTTCCAAAATTCTTTCGTAATTTGCATTTAAGTTGTTCATATTTAATGATTTGTGGTTAAATCAATTTACTGATTTTCAGTAATATGAACAACTTTTTTTTCTTAAATCATAATGCACAACGGGTCTATATACTTTATTTGTTATGGCATGCATAGCAAATTTAAACGCACAAGTACCTTCTTATGTGCCAACAAATGGTTTAGTTGGTTATTGGCCATTTAATGGGAATGCCAATGATGAAAGCGGAAATGGAAATAATGGAACGGTTAATGGTGCCACTTTAGCATCAGACAGAGATGGGAATGAAAATAGTGCCTACTATTTTAATGTAAATGCATCTGGAGGTTGGGGCAGGGCTCAAAACAGAATTACAGTTAATAATCCTACAATTTCAAATGAAAATAGTTTTACAATGTCTGCTTGGATTAATCTTGAAACAAAACCAAGCCCTTTTAACAATAGACCCCACACTATAATGGGAAGATGGGATGGTAATGGAGCTGCTGTTTTTAGGCATCAAATTAATTATTCTGGAGAAATCAGTACTAATTTAACAAACAGCAATGTTGTTGAAGGAGTTGCAGTCGCTTATGATGTATGGTATCATACCGTAATTACATATGATGGTTCAACATTAAAGCAGTATATAAATAATCAATTAACTAACCAAGAGCAATTAAGCATAGATATAAATACAAGTTCTACAGACCTAACTTTTGGAGAACTTCATATGGCAAATGGTCATTGGTACTTATTTAGTGGTAAAATGGATGAATTAGGTTATTGGAACCGAGCATTAACCGAACAAGAAATAGCTAACTTATATACCTCTACTTCTTCTAATGAATGTTCCACATTAGTCATCAATACAGGGGTTTTAAGCACGAGCCCTATTACTTATACAAGTACAGTAAATATTTATCCTAACCCTGCCAATGAGCAAATTACAATTGATTGTGGCAACCTAGATAATGTAGAGGGTTGGCATATTAAAATTACCAATACGCTTGGTCAAGAGGTGTTTAACAAGCCAATGGATACCCAACAATATGTTATTCCTTTAAATACTTGGACAGGGCAAGGTATGTATTTCGTTAAAATTATCAATGCTGAAAACGAGGTGGTAAATATTAAAAAAATTATATTGCAATAGCATTACAAAAAAGTAGGCTGTTCAAAAGGATATCAACAGTTAAATACTGTTTTGTTTTTCATTGAGAACCGATTCAATAATGTTTTGTTTTTTATCCTCGGTTATGCCTGCAACTATTACATAAGTAAATGATGTAGCATATTGTAGTAAGTGTTTTTTAATTAATAAGTTGTGTGTAATAATTTTTAATGTATATTAGTAATTCAATATTTTTTACCTAAAAAACCTACTGCTATTCGACCCTGTAACTAGCTTTCAGCGTCAAATAAAATAGAAGCGGTTTACAGTCCGTTTTATAAGGGATTAAATATAGGTATTTATGACAACTAAAAAAATCTATTCAAGTACTAAATTACAGTTCGCTACATTTATTTTATTTTTGTGTGTAGCGTCAATTCATGCTCAGTTACATCACCAAACATTTGGGACTTTAGGAGGTAGTCAAACGAAATCAAACTATCATATTTCTTATTCTGTAGGCCAATCTTCAGTTGTGGGTACCTATACATCAGATGCAATGCTTATAAGCCAAGGCTATCAACAGCCTATTTTTAATGAGTATACAGCAAAGTTCACTTCAAGTTTACATGAAGTAAAATTTTATCCAAATCCATTTTCAACGCATCTTACTTTTAAATTCTTAATAGATTATGATGATATTCAAGTCAGAATCATAGATGTTACTGGACGAATTGTATTTACAAAAACTTTAAGTACGGCAAACCAGTTACTAGTTTTAAACCTTCCTTACCTTTCAGATAGTGCATATATAATTACACTGTCTGCGCTTAACTTTTATTACCAAACAAAAATTATAAAACAACCTTGAAACACCTAACACTTACAATAGTCATCTTACTTATTAGTAGCAAAAGCTTTACACAAGAAATTTCTTTAGAATCAGGGCTCAATTTCAGCAAGTATATTTATAGCAATTCCGCTGGTAAATCGAATGATAATATTAAACCAGATACTGGATTTTATTCTAGATTAGGTCTTGGACTTTTTCAATTGGCTAGCCAAAAAATTGAGTATGGATTAAGCTTTCAACAATTTAATGCTACTGGGGGCGATGGATACGAAAACTACAATTGGAACACCAATTATCTGGGTGGGTTTGTGAAGTATCAAAAGTTGCTTTACAAAAACATTATAGGAGCAAAACTTAGTCTAGATTTCTTGTACTTAGTCTCTGTAAAACAGAAAATTGGAGGAAAAACATTTGACTTAACCAACCAAAAAGAAATGAATGGAACTTGGATAAACCCTAGTGTAGGTTTGTTTGTAAACGTTGTTAATTCGAATTCCTTTGGATTGGATGTAGGTTATAATTTTTCGTATGCATTTAAGCCCTCTAATCAAGGTACAGAAACACTTTCATACATGGCAAATCAAGTGTATTTTAAACTTTATTTAAACCCTTATAAAAAGGAAGTTGCTATTTCTGATTATGAGCGATCTAAATACATCGTGCCTGATTCTATTTCAAAAAATCAATTGGCATTGGAACAAGATATTAAAAATTTAAAATTTGAAATCAATTTATTAAAGCAGACACCCGTATCACCTCCAGAACATACCGTATTTTTTCATTTAGATTCTTATATAATTGATAAAGATCAGTATGAAAAACTTGAGAAAATCGCACGTTATTTAAGAAATCACCCAACAAGTATTTCAACACTTGTGGGGTATGCAGACGATACAACGGGACAAACAGAATATAATCAAACCCTCTCTAACAAAAGGGCAAAAAGTGTTCAAGAATTTCTAATTTCTCTGCAAGTAGATCCAAGTCAATGTATTATAAAAGGAGCAGGAGAAACAAGTCAATTTAACCAGAAAATATACGATTCTAACCGTAGAGTTATTATCATTTTAACACCAAAAAAATAAGTATGAAAAAGACCATTCACAGCATTAAAATTATTCTCTTTTTGTGTATTTTAAATTCTGTTTTTGTCCTTGCTCAAGACAAAAGAAACGGTATTAGTTATCAAGCTTTAATTATAAATTCAAGTGAGGTTGAACTTCCTGGCGCCAATCAAACAAACACCCCTTTAAGAAATCATAAAATATGTCTTCGTTTTTCTCTTATTAATGAAAAGGGAACTTATGAATACATAGAACATACGGTAACAACAACAGATTCTTACGGTATGGTTAATGTTCTTATTGGTACGGGTGAGGCTGTTGGTAGTAATTCTTGGAGCGATGTAGAGTGGTCGGTGGCAATGAAAACCCTTAAGGTTGATTTTGATATGACAGCTCAATGCAACTCTTTTCAAGAATTAAGCTTACAACAACTTACGGCGGTTCCTTTTGCATTGTATGCACCTGGATCTGAAATTCCAGGACCAGATGGAGCTCCTGGTGACGATGGAATTTCTGCTTATGAAGTTTGGTTGGCACTTGGCAATACAGGAACAGAGCAAGAATTTATTGACTCACTTAAAGGAGCTGATGGTGACGATGGAATTTCTGCTTATGAAGTTTGGTTGGCACTTGGCAATACGGGAACAGAGCAAGAATTTATTGACTCACTTAAAGGAGCTGATGGTGAGGATGGGGATGACTTTGCATTTGAGCTTCCTGATGGAGTTGAAAATGGAGATTATCTACAATGGATATGGAATGGTACAAGCTGGGACATCACTGTCATTACCCCCGATGACACAAGCATAATATTAATTTCATCTTCAGGAACCAATAATCAATCTGTCTGTGCTAATGTTGAAATAGAACCAATTGTTTATTCATTTTCTGAAATTGTTTCTGGAGTAACTGTAATTGGTCTACCATCAGGTTTAAATTTTGAGCTAACAAACAATGAATTAATCATATCAGGGCAAATCACGCAACAACTATTGGAAACAAGTACTTTTGAGTACCAAGTTCAGGTGCCTCAATCAAATGGCCCGAATAGAGTTGCATATGGAAGAATAACTTTTGATCCCGCGCCTCAAATTATTCTTGATGTTGGGGAACAAAATATGAGTGCTTGCTTATTGGAACCTATTGACCCCATAGAATATCTGATTGAAAACTCTCAAAACAGCGCTACAGTAACTGGACTCCCTCCTGGAATAAGTTCTTCAATTGTTGGAAATAGAATCATAATTTCTGGAACGCCTGATAGCTCATTAATTGATGGGTCATCTGCAACTTATACCATTGAAACACCACCAGGAACATGTGATGCTGTGTCAATTACAGGGATCATAAGTTTTACGGATTGTAGCACATGTTATCCAACTGCTGAAGCAGGTGCTGATGCAACAATTTGTTCTGGTGAGATCTTTCAAATAGCAGGAAATGTTGGGAATGCAACCAACATTTATTGGACAACAAGTGGAAATGGAACTTTTGATAATTCCAATTCCCCCAACCCTAAATATGTCCCGACAAATGAGGATTTTGACTCTGGATCAGTAACCCTTACCGTTAAAGTGCAAAATGACTCATGTGGGAGTCTTGAAGAGTTAGAGGACTCTATGGTATTAAGCATTTCTGATTGTTCCTCAATTGATGTAACCTTAATCAATAACATTGAGGCTATTGTTTTTGCTAATGATGTAACCTTTGGTGCAGAAATAGTAACTGATAATATTCAAAATATAGCATCTGCTGGACTATGTTATAATACTATTGGTGGAGCTACAACTTCAGATCCAAAAGTGGAGCAAGCTTATTATGATGGTGGGTTTTGGAAAGAAGTCCCTCCTGTTTTTGAACTGGATTTGGTTGGAGTTCCTGTAGACTCATTATTTGTTAGACCTTTTGTAACCACAATTGGTGGGGATACGGTTTATGGTAATCAAATTGCAATTGCTAATGAAGACCCAAATAGAAACCATATCTATAATTTTTCTACTGAGTCAGGAGATTTTAGCCCTGAAAACTATACAATCACTACTACTTCTGAGATAACATTTCAAAATATAATCTCTTTAAGAAATTTAAATTGGGAATACGGGTCTCCAAACTACAGTAATATAGTAATAGTTAATTTCCCTAGCTTAGATAGGATTGAGGATAACTTCATTTTAAAATATGAATATTCATTAAGGGAATTCAATGCACCAAAACTGAGGAAAATTTCAAGTAGGCTAATTGTTGACTACAATAATATCGAGAAATTTTTATTGCCAAAATTGCAAATTAGTGGTAACCGTGAAGGTTCAATTAGCAATAATGAAAATTTAAATGAACTGGATTTAACAAGTTGGGAAGGAAAAGACGGATATAGTAATTTTAATATATCAAGTAATGAAAGTCTAATTGAAATTAATTTAGATAGCTTTTATAAAACCCGTCAGCCAAATGGAGGTCATAATTCTTTTAGAATTAGCGGTAATTCAAACTTGAAAACAATTAGTTTTGGAACTGATTTGGATATTGAAGCACTCATTAGAATTTATGGAAATGAAAATTTAGAGGAGATAAACTTTACAAAGTTAACAAATGTTAAATCTGGTCAAATAGAAATTACTGATAATCAATCATTAAAAAAAATAACTTTTGAGAGTTTAAAATCTTCAAATTATGTAAAAGATAAACAATATTGGTTAGAGCCACATATTTTGATTTATAAAAATACTTTATTGGAAGAAATAAACATACCAACTATTGAAAATTTTTATAACATAAGCATAAATAATAATGAATCTCTTCCTGAAATAATATTCCCTGAGCTTTTAACAGTTCATAAGAATTTAACTATTCGTGATAATACCAACCTTTCTAAGGTACTCATGCCAAAACTAGAGACAACTGGAGATAAAGTTTACAATTCAAATTCCTTTTTATTTAATTCAAATCAAAGTTTGAATGACATTAATTTTGATTCACTTCTCAAGGTGTATACAAGTCTAACAGTTGAAAACAATCAACAACTAGATTTAAATGACTTTCCCTGTAATCTATTTGTACTAGTGAATGATGGGCTTGATTGTACGTTTGGGGATATTAATGTGTCAAATAATCTAGATGACACCTATTGTTTCCAAGATCCTAGTTTAATACCGCCCATTGATATACAAACTGTTGCTGCATTTAATATCAGCTCTGACCAAGCAAAAACAACTACTAACACCACCTCATACACTAAGATGAAATCTAGAGGCCTTGTTTGGAGTACTTCCCCAAATCCAACAATTGAGAATGATTTTTTCTCGGAAAATGGAAGTCTAAACGGAACATACGATTCCTACATGTATAATCTTCAACCCAATACTACCTATTATTTTAGAGCTTATGGTGAGGATTGTAATGGAGTGTTTTACGGAAATGAGTTACAGTTTACTACACTTCCTTAGAAAATTTTTAGTTTTAGGAAAGAAATTCTAATCCAGCTTGAGTCTGTTAAATTTACTTTTACTAGTCTTAAAAACCCCTGACCTAATTTCCTTATCCATCTTTCTTTTGGTTTTATATTTCATATAACGTTTGCACACTGCTTTAACCTCGTCAGGATACAACTCTTTTACTTTGTTTTTGAGCTTGAAATATGTTGGTCTTACTAAAGAAATCTCATTATCCCTAGAGTGAATAGCCCTCCAAAGCAATAAGGGGTCATTTTTGATACTCTAACACACTTTCCGTTGATGCATGTAGCATCTTGGTCTCTTAGCTTACGGCTTAAGTGGATACCGGGCCTTCCTGTCTTCATGTGTGTATAACTTGTGTAGGAGCTGAAAAGGCCAGGAAAATTTCTTTACATTATGTTAAATTATAGCTTTGATTGTAGTCCAGGGAATGTTAATGTTGGGGGTAATTTAGATAACAACTATTGTTTTCAAGACCTTTCTTTAAGAGAAGATCCCGATCAAACGACAGTACCCATTACTGCCATCACATCAACAGAAGCGAAAAGTGGTGGGATGATTACCAGCAATTCATTTGTTAAAGCACAATCCAAAGGAGTATGTTGGAGCACATCTCCAAACCCGTCCATTGCAGGTACCTTTTCAGAAAATGGTAATTGGAATGATGATTATGATTCTTACATTTATAACCTCACGCCAAACACCACCTATTATGTTCGGGCGTATATGAAAGATTGTAATGGGGTGTATTATGGAAACGAAATTTCGTTTACCACCAAACCTTAAAGTTTATGAGTAAAATTTAGATACATTGTAAACATAATTTTTAGTGCCTAAAAAAAAAATAGGAGATAGCCCCAGACAAATAGATAGCCAAAGAGCATTACTTTATCAATATAAGCTTGGTGCAATTTATTGAGGGTTTGAAAATGGGGTACTTAAGCATGCAAAATCAAAGCTAGTGCAAGCAACCAAACTAAATTTTACGATTTCATGAGTTTTGAATACTCTTGTGGATCTATGTCTTTGCCAATAATAATTTTATCCTTGTCTAATAAATAAAATACTGGGGTTTGCTCAATGTTGTAATGCGTTTGGTAGTCTACATCTTTTTGCGAATAATTTCCACGTACTACTTTGGCAGGCGATACATGATTCCATGTGTTTAAATCATGCTTTGAAATAAATTTTTCCCATTCTAATTTCACTTCCGTATTGATGTTTACAGCATAAATGGAGTGGTTAATATTTTTCCAATCATTTTTATGCAAACGGTTTATTTTTGGAATTTCTGTTTGACAATGACCGCAGGTGGGGTCCCAAAAAACAAGAACAATATAATCAGCATTCAAATCGTATAAATAAAGGGGGGTGTTATCAATAGAATTCATAAACAATTCTTTTGCTTTAGAGCCTATTTGATTATTTTCAAGTAAGCGTGCCTTTAATTTAAAAAGTTCTTTTTGTGTTAATGGCAGCCATTCGTATGTTTGGTTTTTAAAATAGGTTTCATACAAATTTAAAAATACACGATCGTGCCCCATTTGTTTAGGGTTGATGTATAAGTCTATAAAATAAAGACTCATGTATTTAAATGTATCACTATTAAGGGTGTTGGCTTCGTCTAATATTCTAGTGATTTCTTCTGTAATTGAATCTACAGTTTTAGGAACAAATACATTAAAATAGGTGGATAGTTTTTGTTCAAAAAAGGGGTTTCTTAATAAACGACTGTCATTAAAATCTATACCTCTAAAATAATTGTTTTTTAAAAAAAGTAAAGAATCTTTTTTTGTTGCTAATTTTTGGTTTTTTAGTGAAGAAAAATCTTCTAAGGGTTGTGTTAACTTAAATAAAAGCGCCAAAGTGTTTGTATGCAACAACCTATAATTTTGTTTATACTTTTCGATTTCATTTTCTACGGATTTTATTTTATCTGCAAAGTCAAGTTTTTCTTTTGGGCTGCTCGTAGTTTTAATCGATTTTTGTAACAATTCAATTTCTGATCGTTTTGTTTTTAAAAAAATCGTAAAGTCTTTAAAATCTATATTTTCTTGCGAGTTGTAAATTTTTGTTTTGGATGGGTTTTTGGAATTCGGCTCTATTTTGAATTGTTGTGCAGCATCCATTAAAAACTCAAATTCAATTTCCTTAGAATCATTTAACAGCATATAAATACCACTCACATATTTTTTTTTGTTTTTAAAAATAAGTTTCCCTTTTGAATCTGCTGTTACAGAGTCTAATAATGTTTGGTATTTGCCAAAGTGGCTTGCAAGATAAAAAGGTTTATTTTTGTATGTGTCAGATTGAAATTCGATAAAACATCCCGCATCTTCTGAGACAGATTCAGCACAACTGGTAAGGCTACAAAGGATTATAAGTTTCCAAAAAATAGAAAGATTCATCATTCATTTTATTTCAAACAAAACTAATAACTTTTAGTCTTAAAACCTATTTTTATTTAAAAACGACCAATTTGAGATGTTTGTTGCTTGCTCTTATAGTCATTTTTGAAAATGTGATTTTAAAAACGGACTTTATTTTGTAAGTTACTGAAAAATAATAATTTAATAAATACACATTATTTTTTTTTATGAATCTTAATAATGTTATTAACAATTTACATATATTTGTTAATAAATTCAATTGACTAATAATTACCCCCCTATATGAATAAGAGAAATTTATTTAGAATTTTACTTCTATCATCTTTTTTAATGTTTTTTTTTAGTGGTTTTTCAACCAGTATAAAAGACGATAAAACCAATACTAAAAACAATAATTTAAACTCTAGTCTACTAGTTGTTCCCACAATCTCCTCACAGCCACCAGCTACACTAGATGTTTGTGCAGGCGAGGCAATTTCTTTATCTGTTACGGCAACTGGAAATGGGCCCCTTAGTTATCAATGGCGAAAAGATGGAGCTGATATTGCTGGTGAAACATCTAATACGTTCTCTATTTCTAATTCGACTGCATCTGATGCTGGAGATTACCAATGCGTGGTTACGGATGATGATGGGAGTACAACTTCTGCAACGACTTCAGTTTCAGTTAATAGTTTACCAAATATAACTATAGGTGGAAATTTAATTATTTGTGAAGATCAAACAACTACTTTAACAGCAACCGGTGCGGTAGATTACGATTGGGGTAGTGGTTTTACAAATGAGGCATCCTTTCTCGTGGAGAATCTGTCAGCATCATCAACATTCACTGTTATTGGAAAAAATTTGGCAGGATGTACTGCTTCTGCTTCAGTTACAGTAGAGGTGAGTCCAGTCCCTACAGCTTCAGTAACAACTTCTAATGTTTCTGTATGTTCAGGTTCTAATGCTCAATTTATATTTTCAGGTAACCCAGGTGATGTTGTAACATACAAATTAAATTCTGGTTCAGATACAAGTATAACGTTGAATAATTCAGGAGAATTTAGTGTGTCTATTCCAAATGTTTCATCAAATCAAACTGTTGATTTAGTTAAAGTCAATAATACAAATTGTGAAACTTTGTTATCAACTTCAGAGACTGTAATCGTTGAGCCGATTCCTTCGCAGCCATCAGTAGTAAGCCTTGTAAGTTATTGCGAAGGCGATACAACTACGGCACTTACGGCATCAGGTACAGATTTAAAATGGTATATAGCCTCCACAAGTGGATCTCCATTGTCTCAAGCACCTACCCCTAACAGTTCTAATACTGGAACATTTTTATATTATGTAAGTCAAACAATCAATGGGTGTGAAAGCCCAAGAGCTGAAATTCAAGTTCAAGTCAATCCCAAACCTGTCATATCTATTTCTGGAGATAATACCATTTGCCTCGGAGAAGAGGTAGTACTTACTGCAGCTGGAGGGACTTCTTATGTTTGGAGTCCGGGAGGGGAAACCTCTCCATCAATAACCGTTTCTCCAACTTCAAATACAACTTACTCTGTTGTTGGAACCGATGCGGATAATTGTTCTAACTCAGCAACATTTTCAGTCAATGTAAATACACTACCAACTGCCAATTTAAGTACTTCGTCTTCTTCAATTTGTTCAGGTGAAGATGCAATTTTTACGATCTCAGGGACACCAAATGCAACAGTGGTATATTCCATAGATTCTGGTGCAAACCAAACGGTTGTTTTAGATGCAGCTGGTGCGGCTACAATTTCTGAGACGAATCAATTAACAGATATCGAAATGAGTTTGATTTCAGTTAACAACTCTGTTTGTTCATCAACTTTATCAGATTCTGTAACCATTACTGTAAACCCCAATGCTACTGCTCCTGCAGTAAATAGCCCTATTGACTATTGCTTAAATCAAACAGCTAAAGAGTTAACAGCAGCATTTGATACTGGAAATAATTTAGTTTGGTATGATTTTGATGGAACACAGTTATCATCAGCTCCAACCCCTGATACTTCAATTTCAGGAGATGTTACGTACGAAGTAAGCCAGGTAAATGCCTCTGGGTGTGAAAGTCCACGTTCTCAAATTACTGTTATAGTAAACCCGTTACCATTTGCTCCAACTGTAGCAAATTCAGTTGTTAATTTATGTTTAAATGAAACTGCATTACCACTAGATACTTCAGGAATTTCGAACCCACGATGGTATGATGATTTAACTTCTGGTAATTTTCTAGGAAACTCATACACTCCAGTAACAAGTTCTGATGGAACAACTAATGTCTATGTTAGTGAAACTATTAATGGTTGCGAAGGTCCGCGTACTGAAGTTAAAGTCAATGTTAGTCCTTTACCGTCGGCGCCTTCAGTCGCTTCATCCTCAGTTTTTTATTGTAAAAATCAAACTCCCGATCCTTTGTCCGCTACCACTTCTACAAGTGGAACTTTAAATTGGTATAGAGATCCTACTGGCGGTGTTGGATCAGCAAATCCTCCAATTATTGACACTAGTTTGGTTGGAAGCAACACTTATTATGTGAGCGAAACAAGCAATTTAGGTTGTGAGGGTCCGCGAACAGCAATAACAGTAACTGTTAACGATATTCCTTCTACTCCTTCAATTGGGTCACTTACAAATCCTACATGCTCAGTTCCAACAGGTAGTATAGAGCTTTCTAATTTACCTTCAGGAACTTGGACAATTAAAAATAAAACAGATGGCACAACATATTCTGCTTCTACCTCTTCTTATGAAGTACCGGGTTTAGCTGCAGGAACTTATAGTTTTGTTGTTTCTAATGGAACTTGTGAATCGGAAGCCACAAGCCCTGTTACTATTAATTCGTTGCCTGTACAGTCTCCGCCAGTTGTAGGAACACTAGTGCAACCATCGTGTACAACAGCTACAGGATCTGTAACTTTAACGAATTTACCTTCAACAGGAAATTGGACTTTAACAAGAGTTAGTGATAATGTTTCGCTAACAGGCTCAGGTACAAGTAAAACAATTACTGGACTTCCTTCTGGAACCCATAATTATACAGTAACAAATTCTCAAGGTTGTACTTCTGTTGCGTCTCTAAACATTGTTATAGATGCCCAACCAACGCTTCCAAATGCGCCAATTGCAAATGCGCAATCATTTTTAGAATCGGATTCGGCTACAATTGCAAATTTGCAAATTTCGAGTTCTGGATCTCCAGTTTGGTATAATCAAGCAGTATCTGGTACACAATATGCAACTAATTTTCCTTTAGTTACAGGAGAATATTTTGCAGCTCAAATTGACGCTAATAGCGGTTGTGAAAGTGTAGATAGAACTTCTGTTTCGGTTACTGTTTCTCCAGCTTCGGTAGGAGGAAGTGTTTCTGGCACCACAACAGTTTGTAGTGGAACAAATTCTACTGTATTGTCTTTGTCGGGTCATACAGGAAGTATTGTTAGATGGGAATCCTCTCCTGTGGTAGATTTTTCATCAGGTGTTGTACCAATAAGTAATGTGAGTACTACCTATACAGTTACCAATACTACATCAGATCTTTATTACAGAGCTGTATTAAAGAGTGGCTCAGCTCCAGAAGATTTCTCAGCGCCTGCATTTGTACAAGTTTCTCAACCTAGTAATGGGGGGGTTCTTACAGCAGTCAACTCATCAATTTGTGAAAATAATCTTGGAGGAAATATCAATCTAACTTCAGAAGTTGGAACCATTATTCAATGGCAAGCATCAACAGATAATGGCGCTAGCTGGTCAACTATTTCTAATACAACAAATAGTTATTCGGTTCCTGCACTCACCCAAACTACTATTTTTAGAGCAGAAGTTCAAAATGGGAGTTGTTCCTCAGTATTTTCTAATGAAGTGGAGATTGTAGTTAATCCAGCTCCTTCTATAACTGATATACCAAATCAATTGGTTTGTTTAGGAGATTCTGCAACTTTTGGTGAAGCATTTATAGCGAACCATTCTTATGCTTGGTATTCAAACCTAAGTGTTAATCCAACAGTTCCTATAGATAATTCAAATCAAATAACTATAAATTTTAACCAAGTCAATACACAAATTTTCACTTATAGAATTACAAACAATACTACAGGTTGCTATGTAGAAGATACTTTTGAAGTTGTTACCGATCCGTTGCCTGTTGCTCAAGTCATTTCGGATACAACTATTTGTGAATTTGATTCTGTTAATATAGGAGCACCATCGGTTCTTGGACATACGTATAGCTGGAGTAGTATCCCTGTTGGGTTTACTTCAACATCATCCAACCCATTAGTAACCCCAACAGTAACAACAACTTATATTTTAACCGAAACAACACCAAATGGGTGTACTGAAACAAATCAGGTTGTCGTAGAGGTTCAACCCGAACCTGTAATTTCTATTACAGGTGGTCCCTCTTTCGATGTTTGTGAAACACCATCGACACCAATTCAACTCCAGTCTACAGTGATCAATCACGAGCCTTCATCGATTGTGTGGTCAAACGACGTTGGCTCTGGAGATTTTAGTGATCCAAACATTTTAAACTCAACCTATACACCAAGTGCTGCAGATATTTTAAATGGCTTTGTTATTTTAAGGTTAACTGTAACAGGCATAGGGCCTTGTGCACAAACATATTCAGATACCATTAAGATTAACATAAACGCTGCTCCTGTTGCAGATGCTGGAAATAATGTTACTACTTGTGGTACAGATCCTATAACCCTAGATGCTTCTGGAACACTAAATGCGGCATCTTTACAATGGAGTTTACCCTCAGGAATTACAGGAACTTTGGATACTTCAGATCCTGTAAGACCCGTTTTTACACCTAGTGTTGCCGATTTAAATTATGTAGGTCCTATTACGCTTACCTTAGAGGCCTTTTCTGGAAATACATGTCCGAGTGATACAGACTCGGTTGATATTTTGATTACGCAACCTCCAGTTGTTGAGATTGCACCTGTTGAGGCTACAATTTGTGAAGATTCTTATTATGAATTTTTATCAAATTCAGTAACAGTAACAAATGGTGTTTCAAGCTCATATTCATGGTCTAACGGAACAGGAGATGGAGTGTTTACCTCTTCGAATTCTTTAACACCAATCTATACTCCTGGGCCGAATGATATTTCTACTGGTTCTGTCACACTCACCCTTGAGGCTACTGGCGCAAGTCCTTGTTTTACTCCAGCTTCAGACGATATAATTCTTAACATTGTAAAAAAACCTATCGTTGATGCCGGTGCTGATAGTTTAGCTTGTGAAGGGCCCATAAACATCACTGGAGCATCGATACAAAATGCAGGGTCTATATTATGGTCTACCAGCGGGAATGGTTTTTTTGAAGATCCTACGGTTCCAAATCCAATTTATGTTCCTGCTACTAACGATTTAAATTCTACAGTAACACTTACCGTTACTGTTTCCCCTATAAATGGTTGTGGTCCAGATATTACAGATTCTGTACTTTACACAATTAACGCCGCTCCAACAGCTGTGGCAGGTGGTGATGAAACTATTTGTGAAACCAATAATGTAGTTCCATTACAATCGACCATCACTAATTCAAATTCAATTGAATGGACTTCTACAGGATCAGGGAGTTTTGACAATAAAAATACAGAAGATCCTATCTATACGTTTAGTCCAAATGATAAGGTATCAGGTTCTGTGAGCTTTACGGTTACAGCATCACAACCAGGTTGTGCAGATGCTTCCGATACGATGGTTGTGACCATTCAAAAAAATCCAATAGCAAATGCAGGGATTACATCTGAAATTTGTGAGGGTGAATCAGTTACAATTTCGAATGCAACATCACAGTTTTCAGATTCAGTTAATTGGACACAAAGTGGGGGGCTAGGAACATTTACAAATACCTCTACTTTATCACCCACATACAATTCTGTTCCAGGTGAATCTGGTACAGTTATTCTTACATTAACAGCAGACGCTATTAGTCCATGTAGCATACCATCGACTTCTCAAACCGAAATTATCATTACACCAAAGCCTGTTGTAAATGCTGGTGATGATGATGTAATTTGTGAAGGAGAATCTTTCACAGTAACTACAGCAACAAACATCAATACAGCTGGATTATTATGGACAACTAATGGAAATGGTACATTTCAACCGGGATCAGAATCTACCTTGACACCAACTTACATCCCTGGTTCTTTTGATACAAATTCAGGATCTGTGACGCTGACTCTTACAGGACAAGAAAATTTTCCTTGTAACTCAGCAGCAACAGATTCAATGGTCTTAACGATTAATAAAATTCCAACAATAAATATTATTAATCCAGTTGTAAATTTGTGTGTGGGTACGCCAAATTTCCCCATAACAAATATCGAAATAGATCATTATGACACTCTTTTATGGGAGACCTCTGGAACTGGAAATTTTAATGGTTTAGAAACTACAGAAACACCAACGTATTTTCCAACCCCTGCAGACTATGAACTCGGAACTGTAACGCTTACCTTAACTGCTTCTAGAAACCCATTAAATTGTAATTCTTCTACTGTAGATACAATTACTCTAAATTTTATTGAACAACCAACAGTAGATGCGGGTCCACCAACCGTAAGTTTATGTGAGGGTGCACTTGCACCGTCTTCGTATGTTACCAATCAAGCGACTGCTATTAATTATTCAAATGTAACTTGGAAAACAAGTGGAAATGGAACTTGGTCAACTGCAAACCCTAATGCATTATTAGAAACGTACACGCCTTCACCCCAAGATTATGATACCGGTTTTGTTACTCTTACGCTTGAAGCAAAATCAAATGCACCCTGTACAGATTTAGTAACGGATACAATTCTACTTGAGTTACAAAAACTACCGGTTATTACGGTTCCACCAACAACTTCAATATGTATCGATCAAAATACATTTGGCATAGGAGGTGTGTCCATTGCTCCAGCTACGGCTTATGATACAAATTCTATTGTTTGGGAAACTACGGGTACCGGAGTTTTTACAACTTCTGGTGATCCTTTGAACCCAATTTATACTCCGTCTGCTGCTGATTTAGCGGCTGGTGGTGTTACCTTAACTATTACTGTTGATGCTGTTACTTCCTGTACAGTTGAGGTAACCGAAAGTTTTGATCTTTTATTTCAGGTTTTACCGGTTGCTGATGCAGGTGTAAACTTAACGGAATGTGCTCTGCCTTTTCAAATTACTACCGCTACTTTTGATACAACAACCGTTAAAAGTTTAGTTTGGTCCATCGTTGCGGAAGAAACATCAGGAGATGGAACATTTGATGTTGACAATATTATAAACCCAACTTATACGCCAGGAACTGGAGATTTAGCTCATGGATCGGTAACCTTTAAATTAACTGCGAAAGCCTTAGATCCATGTACGGCGGATAATGTCACTGAGATGGTTGTGACTTTTGTAGATTCACCAGAGGTTATAGTGGTAAAACAACAAAATCCAATTTGTGAAGATGAAACCAATGTTGCGCTGGCAGGTACTACGATTAATAATGCAGATTCATTTATTTGGACATCAACTACAGGTACAACTATTGCAAGCCCTACGACTTTGAGTCCACTAGTAACCCCAAGTGCTACAGATATTTCCAACGGCTTCATAGATTTGACACTTACGGTTGCTCCTAACGCACCTTGTGCTACTGATGTTGTGGAAGTTGTACGAATCCCTATTCAGGAAAAACCTGAATTATTCCCAGGAGTATCACAAAATATTTGTGAAGGTGCTAGTATCTCTATTTTAGATGCAACAGAAACCAATGTTAAAAACCTTGTTTGGTCTAATAATGGAGGTGATGGAAATTTTACAGCATCTAGTAATAACATTACAACGGAATATACACCTGGGCCTATTGAAATTGCAAACGGTTTGGTTGAATTAGTTGTTACTGCAGACGCTATTGCACCTTGTGTTGGAACAATTTCGAAGACAATTACGCATACGATTACTAGAGATCCAGTTGTTACTCTAACAACAAATGAAGATACAATTTGTGAATCGCAAACGAGCTATACCATCCCAACAGGAACAGTCTTTATAGAAAATGTAAGTTCTGTTGACACATACAACTGGTCAACTTCTGGTTCAGGTACATTATTAGGAAACAATACCTTAACCCCATCTTATGAGCCTACACCAGCCGATATTGCTGCTGGTTTTGTAAATTTAATTTTTACATTAAACCCAACAGCCCCATGTAGTACTCAAATCACAGAAACATTTAAATTAAATATCAACCCTTTAGCGACGATCGATTTTACAGATGATGGGTTTTTCTGTGAGGGAGATAATAAGCTTTTGACAGCCACTTTTACCAACCATGATTCTAACACTATCAATTGGACAATAATTAGTGGAACAGGAACCTTAATAGATGGAAATACAGCAAGTCCAACGTATGTACCTGCTACGGATAGTGACACCGTTGTGATTCAGATAAGTGTCGATGGAATTTCACCTTGTGATGAACCAACCACACAACAATTTACAATGAATGTTATTAAAACTCCAGTAGTTTCTATGACAACGCTTAATGATAAGGTTTGTAGTTCTCAAAAGACCTATAATTTATCAGGAAATTCGGTTGAAGATTTAACTAATACAGTAAAATGGACTCGAGTAAATCCAGTTGGTGGCACAGGAACGTTTTCAAACTCAGAGATTCTAAATCCTTCCTATACTTTCAATCAAGACGACATTGATAACGGATTTGTGACCTTACGTTTAACGGCAACGAGTGATGCGCCTTGTTCCTCTACAGATTTTGAAGAAATTACAATTGTCATAGACAAAGCCCCTAATGCAACAATAAGTTCTCTTGCAGCAGTTTGTGCTGGAGAACCTTATACTGCAACTGCGTTAAATCCGGATGGAAATACCGTAGTATGGACCGAAATTAATGGAAGTCATGGAACCTTTGTGGGTGCCAACTCAGATACTGCTACTTTTAATCAATTTCCAGAAAATGAGAATGATTTTGAGATTCAATTAACATCAACAACTTCAGAAACTTGTGCGCCTTATGTTCAAACTCTTAAAGTGGTTGTTCAACCGAAACCAACAATTGATGTTGGGCAGTCCATACAGGAAGTATGTAGCTCAGAGCCATTTGTAATTTCTGGAGTTACTGCTACGAATTATGACTCTGTTTTATGGACAGAGGATGGCACCGGAAGTAGTGCAGGGTTTAGTAATCCAAATGATTTAAACCCCACTTTTACACCAACAGCTTCACAACTTCTTGCCGGTCAAGTTGTTTTAAAAGTTACAGCGCTTGCAGATGCAGAATGTGGAAGTGCATTTGATGTATCTGATACAATTACATTAAACTTTAACCCAGAACAAACGGTTAGATTTACAGCACCTTCTTCTATTTGCGAAGGAGATACAATCTCATTAGTTGGATTAGCGCCAGACTCCTCGAGTATTTTATGGTCAACAAGTTCTACTGCCTCAACTTCAGGTTTTGCAGATCCAACCAATTTAAACACAACCTATACACCTTCTGCTTTAGATTTAAGTTTAGGACGTGTTACTTTAACGATTACAGGTTTTTCAAATACAAATTGTCCAGACGCTACTTATTCTCTGGAAGTTTTAATTGAAAGTAAACCAACTGCAGATGCGGGAGCTCCAATATCTATTTGTGAAGGAACAGCTTCTTATCAAATTAATGACGCGTTTGCATCCAATTATAACGCATCAGTTTCAACAAATATCAACTGGTCTCTAACAGGGCCTGCAACCATTCAAGCGGGTACTCAAAATGATTTAAATCCAGTAATTTTACCTACTGCTGGTGCCACAGGAGATATCATTTTAACATTAAGCGTTAATGGATATGATTCTTGTAATACTTCGGCTACAAGTACAAAAACGATTACCATAGTTCCAAGTCCAATTGTTGTGGTACCATCGACTCGTACTATTTGTGAAGGCGAAACGTTGATTCTTTCAAATTCTGAAATATCCGCCTCTAATTATGGTTCAGTATCATGGACTTCATCAAACGGATTAGGAACATTTACACCAAATGATGATTTAGCTACAATTTATACCCCGGCTCCCGGTCAAACAGGTACAGTAGACTTAATCCTAACTGCTTCTTCAACTTCAGGATCTTGTTCAAGTGATTCAAGCCCTATACAATTGGAAATTATTCCAAAACCAATTGTTGAGGCAGGAGTTGACGCTTCTATTTGTGTTACTGAAACATATACTGTAGTTGGAGCAAGTGTTTTAAACGCATTTACATATACATGGAGTGTTACAGGTCCTGCTCAGATTGTTTCTGGTCAAAGTACATTAACCCCTGTAATAGCTTCAGATGCTGGAGCAACCGGAACAGCTGTTGTAACTTTAACTGCTGTTGGAAATGGCGTATGTCCAGTGTCGATTACAGATAGTTTTAATCTAGAAATAAACGCTGCTCCAGTAGTTAATGCTGGTAACGATGCTATGCTTTGTGAAGGGCAATCTTCTTATCAACTACTTGGTTCTGTTGCAGATGCAGATGCTTCTACAACCTATTTTTGGGTAACTTCCAACGGTAGTGGGACTCTTCAACCTACAGCAGATCCATTACAACCAATATACATCCCTGGTCCAACTGATTTTAACTCTGCTACAGGATTCAAAGACATACAGTTTGATCTCATATCAAATTCAACCAACGGATGTGGTTCATCAACAGATTCGATGGTTTTAACTGTTTACGCAAGTCCAATTGTAAGTGCAGGCTCAGATATTTTTGATATTTGTGAAGGTACAGATGTTATTTTGAGTTCGGCAACTGCTAGTAATTACAGTAGTATTACATGGTCTACTTCAGGAAATGGTACATTTGATTATTCTAGTAGTACAATTAATCCAACCTACAGCCTTGGCTCTAATGATACAACTTCTGTAACTCTAACGCTTTCTGCGATGCCTAATGGAGCATGTTCACAAGTTGCTGTTTTGGATCAAATGACGATTTTTATCAATCAAGATACAACACTTTCAGCGACGACGAATACAATTACAATGTGTGGTGAAACCTTTACTATGCCAGATTTGATAGATGTAAGTAATGCTACATCTATTCTTTGGACAAATATTACAGGTGCATCTGGTACTCCAGGAGTCTTAACAAACGCTCATACAGAAACACCAAGCTTTACACCTTCAGTAAATGAAATCGCTAATGGTTTTGTTTTACTTAGGGTAGAAACTTTAGCTAAACCAGGTTGTACAACAACATTAAGCGAAACAATTACTGTTAATTTACAACCACTTTTAGAAATAGAAGCAGGTACATCATTAGCATTCTGTGAGGGGGATGATATTATAGTTTCAGGGAATGGAGCCTCAGTCACAAATTTCTCAACATATGAATGGTCTCATAACGGAACAGGAAATATTGATCCAGCTACTATTAACACATTAAATCCAAAATATATTCCAGGTGTTAATGAAACGGGAGATATAGACCTTACACTAACTGCTACAAGTATTGCTCCATGTACCGGAGATGTATCCGACTCAATGACCGTAACAATTAAGCCGCAACCAACAGTTTCTGTTGTTCCTGATTTTACCATTTGTGAGGGCGCTAATATCAATATTGTAAACACAACGGTTACAAACGCAGATAGCATAACTTGGACGAATTCCCAAAATAGTGATGGATCGTCTTCAGGTGCTTATGTAGGTGGTACATTTTCAAACAATGATAATACAATATTAAACCCGAGTTATATACCCTCACAAGATGATATCGACCTAGGGTATGTGTATTTAACAATTAGAGTTTCCAATACAGCTTGTGGCTCATTTGTAACAGATGTTATAAAAGTTACTATAGCAAATGGAGTAGGAGTCTTTGCAGGAGTGAATGCATCGATTTGCGAATCAGAACCCTATGCTTTATTAGACGCTTCTTCAAGTGCAACGTCTGTTTCTTGGATAAGTTCTGAAAACAGCAATGGTACCTCTTCAAGTACTTATTTGCCTGGTTCATTTACAGACCCAACGGCTGTAAATCCTGAATATATTCCAAGTATAGATGATATAAATAGAGGATATGTTTATCTCACAATTACAGGCTCAGGAAATAGTAGTTGTGCTGTGGATAGCAGCTTTATGTTACTAAACATAATTAAGAAGCCAACAGTTTCTGCAACAGATATAAGTATTTGTGCTAGCAATACAACTGGTGTTGCGTTAAACGGATCGGGAACCAATTATGACACACTTACATGGAGTGTTATTGATGGTCCTGGAAGCGTAGACCCAACAACTGGAGTTTTTAATTCAGGTTTAGGTTCAGACATTCTTAACAATGCAGTAACAAGAATTCGTCTTGTAGCAACTCCATTATCGTCTTGTGCAGATAATGCCGTTAAAGAAATTACGGTTACCACACAAGCGCTTCCATCCGTAGAAGCAGGTGATGATGGTGCCATATGTTACATTCCAGGAACAGCAATTGCTCCTTTTACAATCCTTGGAACAAATGTATCTAATGCTAGTTCCACAAGTTGGACCACATCAGGAAGTTTATCGGGTAATTTTAACTTAGGAACTCCTGTTGTTTATGAATCATTTAGTAATAGTTGTACTCCAGAAGTTTTAACATTAACCGCCAATGGTGTAGGAGCATGTAGTTCAGAGACAAAATCAGATTCAGTAACATTAACAATCAATTGTACCATTCCAAGTTTAGGAGCTATTACAGGATTAAATACTGTTTGTCAAGGAAATACTGGAGTTGTATATACTGTTCCGGTGAATTCAAATGTAATTACTTATGATTGGCAAGTGCCTACAGGCGCTACAATTGATTCTGGTCAAGGTACTAACTCAATTAGCGTTAATTATGGTGCTAACGCAGTTTCAGGAAATGTTTCTGTAAATGGTGTAAATGGCTGTGGTAGTAGTCCAAATTCTACATTACCAATTACTATTAATGAACTGCCAACTACGGGAATCGTTTCTGGACAACAAATAGTGTGTGCTGGATCGACTCATGATTATACAACCACAATAATTCCAAATGCAGATTCTTATTTGTGGACATTACCTGACGGTAGTACAATTTCTACAAATACTAATACAATTTCTATTCCGTTTACGGCTTTGGTTACTTCAGGAGATTTATCTGTTCAAGGAAATAATTCTTGTGGACTAGGAGCTTCTTCTGCAGCTTTACCTATATCAGTTCAATCACAACCAACTTTGACGAGTTCATTGACTCCACCATCAATTTGTAGTGATGAAACTTTTGAATATGTACCAACTTCGGAATTTGCTAGTACAACCTATAGTTGGACTAGAGCAGTCGTTTCTGGAATTTCAAATACTGTAGGATCAGGAACAGGAATAATTAGCGAAACTCTAACAAATACAAGTTCTGTAACAATTCCAGTTAATTATATTATCACGTTAACTTCACAAGATGGTTGTACTAATTCAGCAACTATTACAGTTGATGTTCATCCGATACCAACCCTAACTTCTTCTACACCAGTAGCTGCTATTTGTTCTGGCGATTCATTTAATCATACTTTAACCTCCAATACTACAGGTAATATTAATTGGACTAGAGCGACTGTTACAGGAATTACGGAACCCGGAACCAGCGGAGCCAATACGATAAGTGAAGTTTTAACAAATGTTACAACTACTCCTATAACAGTTGTATATACAGCATTACTGCCTCCAAATTCAGCTGGATGTACTGGAGATCCAATTACATTTAATGTTGTGGTGAACCCAGAACCAAATGTTGATCAACCCGTAGATCAGGTTTTATGTGCAGGTGAAACATTAGATGTAAATTTTGTAACAACTAATAATGGGGGAGTCTCAGGGTTTACATGGACTAATGATAACTCTTCTATAGGATTACCATTAACAGGTTCTGGACCTATTTCAGGGGTAACAATGACGAATACATCTCCAATAAGTCAAGAAGCAATTATAGAAGTAACACCTACGTTTGATAACGAAGGGATTTCTTGTACAGGTTCTCCTAAAACGTTTAAAATTACAGTAAATCCGGCTGCTCAAGTCAATCCAATTTCTTCAGAAGTAGTATGTAATGGAGGTAGTTTTGATCCAATTACATTTTCAACTTCAAATACTTCAGGAACGACTACTTACAGTTGGACGAACGATAATACTTCTATAGGCTTAGCTCCAACTGGTTCTACAGATATTGCTGAATTTACAGCAACTAATATCACCACAACACCACAAGTTGCAACTATAGTTGTAACTCCAACATATAGCTTTAATGGTCAGGTTTGTTCTGGTCCACCAGAAACATTTCAGCTTACGGTAAACCCCTCAGCTCAAGTAAATCAACCAACACCTTTGATACTTTGTGAAGGAGAATTAGTACCAGATATAGATTTCGATACTTTAAATACTGGTGGTACAACCACTTATGATTGGACTAATGATAATGTTAATATAGGGCTGTCAGATTCTAACAGCTCTGGAGACATTGGCTCGTTTATTGCGCTTAATTCTACCGGAATTCCTCAAACTGCAAATATCACAGTAACACCAACATTTACAAATGGTTTGGTTTCTTGCTCTGGAACTCCAAAGTCCTTTACGATAACGGTCAATCCATCGGCACAAGTGAATCCGATTGGATCAACAACTGTATGCGCAGGTGAATTAATACCAAAAATCGAATTTACAAGCACAACAGTTGGAACGACGTACGCCTGGACAAATAATAATACGTCTATTGGCTCTATATTAGCTTCAGGAACTGGAGATATCTCTGCATTTTCAGCAACCAATACAAGTACGATTCCTCAGACTGCCACGATTACAGTGACACCTACATATACAGAAAATGGTTCTAGTTGTCCTGGTCCAACAGAAACGTTTACAATTACAGTAAATCCTGCAGCTGAAATGAATCCTCCTTCAGACGAAGTTTTTTGTGCATCTGATGTAGCAGTTATCAATTTTACCACACCTAATACGGTGGGTACAACAACATATAACTGGACAAATAGTAATTCTGCAATTGGTTTAGGAAGCAGTTCTGGTTCTGGATCTACCATATCATTCCCCACTACAAATTCTGGTACAACGCCTATAACTTCAACAATTATAGTTACTCCAACATTTAGTTATAATGGTGTAGATTGTGTTGGGCCAAATAAAATTTTTACAATTACAGTTAACCCGAATCCAACTATGATAACTCCAGATTCACAAATTTTATGTGATGGAGATACTACAACAGTTGACTTTACGACATCCAATAGTGTAGGGACTACCACTTATGCATGGACCAATAATACACCAAGTATTGGAATTCCTGCATCAGGAGTTGGATCGATTCCAGCATTCTCGGTTGTTAATAAAGGGAATACGCCAATAACTGCAAATCTAACGGTAACTCCAACATTTACCCATAAGGGTGTAAGTTGTGTTGGGGATCCAGAGGATTTCGAGATTACAGTGAATCCTTCTGCACAAGTTAATCAGCCTCTTTCTTTAGTGGTTTGCGATGGTGATACGGTAGCTGCTACTAGCTTTAGTACCTCAAATACAGTAGGTACAACCACGTATTCATGGACAAATGATAATTTATCAACAGGATTAAACGTAAGCAGTGATACCGGTGATGTTCCTACTTTTACGGCAACAAATACAGGAACAGCACCTTTAGTGTCTACAATTACGGTGACTCCATCTTTTGATAATGCAGGGGTAATATGCTCTGGACCTTCAAAAACATATACCATTACAGTCAATCCCAAAGCACAGGTGAATCAACCAGCCCCGCAGGTAGTATGTAACGGCGAATCTACCAATGTGTCCTTTACATCTGCCAATACTGTTGGATTAACAACATATAGTTGGACAAATTCTGATACGTCTATAGGTTTAGCAGGATCAGGAACTGGAAATACACTAACATTTACAGCCTCCAATTTGAATGCAAGTCCAGTTGTATCTACTATAACCGTAACTCCAACATATATCAATGGTGGTGTTTCTTGTTCTGGACCCCCAAAAACGTTTACAATTACAGTAAACCCGACTGGTCAGGTAGAGCTACCAGCCTCACAAGTTGTATGTAATGGCGATTCTACAATACCTGTCAACTTTACAACTTCAAATACCACTGGAACTACTACATTTAGTTGGACCAATTCAAATCCAAGTATTGGATTAGCAGATTCAGGAGTAGGAACAGTTCCTTCTTTTGTAGCCTATAATAGTACAAATACTGTGGCTGTTGGAACTATTGTTGTAACTCCATTTTACGAAAATGGAGGAGTAAGTTGTCAAGGCGTTCCAAAAACCTTTACAATTGAAGTCAATCCTGAACCTGAAATGATTCAACCCGATGCACAAGTTATTTGTGCTGGAGAAACATTCTTTTATAATTTTGATTCTAATAATTTAGGTGGAACCACTACTTACGAATGGTCTAATAATAATCCATCAATTGGATTGATAGCAGGGCCTTCAACAGGTAATATCCCGTCTTTTACAGCAATTAATACAGGGCAAGTACCTTCAGTTGCTACAATACAAGTAACTCCTACTTACACAAATGGAGGAGTAAGTTGTGTGGGTTCAACATTACCCTTTACAATTACGGTTAACCCTTCAGCAAATGTAGTTTTACCTCCAAACCAAACGGTTTGTAATTCGGATTCCACTACTTCTGTGAATTTTTCTACAGTAAATAGTTCAGGAGCTACAACTTATGAATGGGTTAATAATAATCCAAGTATCGGATTGGATGCTACAGGAACAGGAAATATACCTTCGTTTGTTGCTAAAAATTCTGGCAATATTCCAGTTGTTGCATCTTTAGAAGTTACACCAATTTATAATAATGCTGGAGTAAGTTGTGCAGGACCACCCCAAACGTATACAATTACAGTTAACCCAACCGCAGAATTGAACATTCCAATATCTCAGGTTCTTTGTAATGGTGAGAATACAAACTTAGTAAGCTTTTCATCAAATAATTTGGGTGGAACAACAACCTATAGTTGGGTTAATAACAATACAACTATTGGATTAGCTGCAAATGGCTCTGGTGATGATATTCCATCTTTTACAGCAGAGAATAATGGTTTTACACCGGTTGTAGCTACAATTACGGTTACTCCAACGTATACAAATGATTCGGTTTCATGTGAAGGGCCCTCTAAAGAATTTACTATTACAGTAAATCCAAGTGCTCATATAATACAGCCAACAGATCAAACCCTATGTGCTGGGGATTTATCAACCGAGATTAATTTTAACTCGTTAAATACACTTGGTACGACCACTTATACTTGGACTAACGATAACACCAGTACAGGTTTAGGAGCTAGTGGAATAGGACCTATTTTACCCTTTACAGCACTTAATACGGGTTCAGCTCCAAATGTGTCTACAATTACAGTCACACCGATCTTTACAAAAGACGGTGTTGCTTGTAATGGTGATTCAAAAGAATTCTTTATAACGGTAAATCCAGTCTTAGACTTAGTACCACCTGTAGATCAATCTGTTTGTAACGGAGCAATGACTTCGCCAATAACTTTTGTTTCTAATACCTTAGGAGGTACGGTAAATTATTCTTGGGTAAATGATAATACTTCTATAGGATTAAAGGCAGATGGCACTGGAGATATTGCTGAATTTCCAGCTGTAAATACTGGGTCAACGTCACAGATAGCAACAATTACTGTTACAAGTACTTACACGAATGCTGGAGAAACCTGTAGTTCAATAGAAGTATTTACAATAACCGTAAATCCTAGTCCAAAGGCCACAATTACAGGCTTAAATAATTTCCTTGTATGTGAGAACGATACCGCACCTTTTATCACTTTTGAAGGTTCAAATGGGGTGGCGCCATACACTTTTACGTATCAAATAAATTCAGATCCAATTCAACAAGTTACCTCTAGTGGAACCTCAAATTCTGCTACGGTTTCAATTTCAACTGCTAATTCAGGATCAAATGTAATAACGCTACTTAGTGTTTCAGATTCTTCAACACCAACAGCTTGTGTGTCAACAGATATTACACTACCAAACGAGGCTTTTGTAGATGTTCAAGAGCAAGGAACGATTATACCACAGGACTCTAGTACCGTTAGTCAAGTTATTTGTGAAAATACTTCTCTTACGCCAATCGTTTATGTGATTGGAGGGTCTGCGACAAGTGCTTTTGTAACAGGGCTGCCTTCAGGTTTGATTTCAACTTTTGACCCAACTCTTAATACATTAACCATAAGTGGAAATCCAACAAGCTCAGGTACTTTTAATTATGAAGTTAATACAGCTGGTTCAACAAATGGATGTAATTCATCTTACGGAGGCTCTATCGTTGTGAATGCAAATGATGAAATTACAGAGTTGACACCAACGACAATAAATCAAGAGCTTTGTTCTTGTGATACCTTAGCACCAATATCGTATAACTTAGGTGGTGGTGCTACTGGGGGAGATGTACAATTTACCCCGAGTATGCCTGCTGGAATTACTTGGTCAATTTCTTCAAATATATTAACTATTTCTGGTGCTTCATGTGATGTAGGAACTTTTAATTATACGGTTAATTCGTATGGAATTTGTAGTTCGGATACCTATGGAGGTACAATTGTAATCAAAGATAATTCTACTATTTCTTTAGTTTCAGGAAATCCTGATCCAATTGTATGTGAGGGGAGTGCTTTTGCAACACCAATCCAATATGCAATCTCACCAACCACTTCAACTCTTGTAATGGCACCAACCATTCCAGGTGTTACCTTTGATCCAACAACCGGTATTATTTCTGGAGTACCTTCACAAAGTGGGGTTTATAACTATACAATCAGTTCGAGTGAAGGCTGTAGCAATGTTTTATCTGGTGTTATTACAGTAACTTCAGATCAAGACATATCCTTTATTTCTAATAATCCTACTCAAACTGCTTGTCAAAATTCGCCTATAGATCCAGTTGTGTTCTCGGTGTCTCCAGGGGTTAATGATGTTACTATTACTCCTTCGTTGCCAGCTGGTTTGGGGTATTCTGTAAACTTAGGAATAGTTACAATCTCGGGAACTCCTACCAATGCGATGGGTGTTTCTCAAAACTATATCGTAAGAACGGTTGGGTCTTGTGGAGTAGCAGCATCAGAATCTTTTACATTAGACATCCTACAGGAGGCTATGATAACAGTAACTAGCGATGTTTCAACAATTAACCAATCCATTTGTCAAAGTGGAAATATTGAGCCAATTACGTTTACAATTGGAGGAGGTGCAACAGGAATAGAACCTCTTGATTTACCTGATAACCTTGTTTTAAATTTTGATGCTGGTACTGGAATATACACAGTGTCTGGAGCACCAGCTACATTTGGCACTTTTAATTTTAATGTGGTTACAACAGGATGTGTTGCGTCGCAATTATTTTCTATAACGAACATTAACACCAATATTTCTATTGAATTAACCTCTGCTGTTGGTACTGACGACCAGCAATTATGTCAATCCAATTTTAATACACCAATCACCCCAATAGTATATCAATTAACTGGTGTTACAGGAGTAACTGTAACAGGATTGCCGCCTGGTATAAGTTCGAATTTTGACAACGCTACTGGCGAGTTAATAATTTCTGGAACACCTATAGATTCTGGAGAGTTCAATTACGCTATAACAACCTTGCCGTGTGAACGTGTAAAAACAGGAGTTATAAAAGTTTCAACACCCATTGCCTTTTTTGATGAACAAGTGACACAAGTTTCTTGTCATGGTGAAAATGATGGTTCAATTTCGATTGATATTCGAGGTGGTGCTAGTGCAGCAGGTTTGTATGCTATTTCTTGGACTGGACCAAATGGTTTCCAGCAAAATCAAGCAACAATTACAGGATTAGAGCCTGGAGTTTATACAATCACAGGAACCGACCTTCTTGGATGTGCAATTCCAACAAAATCATACGTAATTGATAATGTAGAGCCTGTAGAAATTTCATTACTTTCTACGTCTAATGTAACCTGTGAAGGAAGTTTAGGTTGTGCCAATTTTGATTTTACTGGGGGAACAGGAATTTATACAAACTTTTCTTTAGAGTATTTAGATCCGTCATCTGAAACATTAACTCCAGTTACTGTTGCAAATAATAATTACCTTAATATTTGTGGCCTTCGCGCTGGATTGTATTATTTAACGATTGAAGATAGTAATTCATGTAAGTCAAGTCCTTATTTGTTTACAATATTTGATTACAGTTCGCTTAATATCGAAAATGTTGAATTAGATGATTCATTATGTGCTGATAATCCAGGAAATATTAGAGTTAAAGTTACAAGTTTAGATCCAAACCTAACTTTCTATTATAATGATGTTTTAGTTCCTCATGTACCCTTAGGGGATTCTACATACGAACTGGCAATTAATAACCCAACAGCCTCTTCTGGAGTACTAAAAGTAAAGAATGATCAAGAATGTTGGAATTCAATTAATATTAGTACGCAAATTGAGATGCCAGATTTTGATTATACATCACTTAATTTTTCTACCCATAATTTTATTGATGTTAACGAAAGTATAGAATTTACCAATACAGTTGATCTTAACGATATCCCCGCCGAATACGATTACATTGTTTGGGATTTTGGTGATAATTCTCCTTTTAAAGTATTTTTTAATCCAGATGATTTAGTTCCGAATTCTGATGGAGATAGTTTCAAAACAGTTTTCCATTCTTATACAATTGATGGAGTTTATACAGTTACACTCTCTGTTTTCAATAGATTGGGTTGTTCGCAATCAGTATCTCAAACTATTACTGTAGGACGTGGTGCAAATATTATGGCACCTTCAGCTTTCTCTCCTAATGATGATGGAATAAATGATTTATTTAGAGCTTCATTAATTGGCTTTACAAAAGTTTCCATGTATGTCTATGATCCTTGGGGGAATGTTGTTTATGAAATAACCTCTGATGTAGATGCATTAGATCCTAATTGGGGTTGGAATGGTGTAGAAAAAGGAAATAATGAGCCAAAAAATGGAAATTATAAATACTACGTAATAGCAACAACTATAGATGGAAAAGTTGTTGAGAAAACGGGTCAATTGATGCTTATAAAATAATACAGACTATGAAATTAAAATCTCTATACCTCCCTCTTTTAATCTTAGTTTACAACCTTGGATTTTCTCAAGATAATATCATTAAAAACCAAAACAAAATCATGGGTGCTCAAAACCCTAGTTTTTATGCTTTTGGAGACTCTTCAAAAGCAGGGGTATTAACTGGATCAGAGGGTTTTACTGATGCTAGCAAAATAGAAACAAAATTTGCCTTTGTAAATCATTTTTTTGAACAAAGTAATTTTTCATTGGCTCTAGATGTTAAGACCATTGATGTAAAAAGTCTTGGATACTCAATCTCAACAACTAACTTACATTATATTTATAGAACACAATTTAATTACAGATGGACGTTTAATCCCTCGGTATCTATAGGATATGGCAGCAGTTCATTAAATTACAATAATTTGATTTTTGAAGATCAAATAAACTTATTAAATGGGAGTATTGCTGGAGTTACTATTGACCCCGTAAACATTGATGGTCAAATTAATTATTTTGATTGGGCTGCAGGATTTTCGATCCACAACAACGAAAACTTATTTTTTGGGTTTAACGCAAAACACATCAATACTCCTGATACATCTTTTAATTCCTCATCAAAAAACAAGAAAGACTTATTGCTCTCTTTACAAATGGGTTATGAGTATGATTTAAACCCTTATGGACGAGGTATTTTGCCTTCATTTTCTTACCTATTTTTATATAACTCTTTTTCTATGCAAGGTGAGAAATCTAGAATAGGTCTTTTTCAAGAAGTAATATTAGGAAATATTTCTGTAGGGCTTAATCAATACTTTAATAACTATGAAGGCTTTACAATATCTCAATTAGGTGCCTCTTTAAGTCTTTTTGTTCAACAAATAGAACTTGGTGTTAATTATTCTATAGATATGATATCTCCTGGCCCAACAGGTACTGATTTTAACAGTTTTGAATTGTATATTACTTTTGACTTTAATCCTGATAACAAAAACAAAAGAGGAAATAATAGTCGTTTTTACGGGTTATAATGTATGCTAATAAAATACACTAGGTGGTTTAAAGATCGTTGCTCTTGTAAGCGATTATTAGATGTTTGCTGATTTTTAGAGCTCAATTTCAAATGACTTAAATGTTAAAGTCAATCCTATTCATGATGTTTATGTTTACATTGCTTATGATACTTATGTGTATTTAACACAACTAATACGCAGTATACTAAACAAATCATTAATTTATAAATAGATAACATAGATGCAACAAAAAAAGAATACCATAGCCATAATTATTATTGCAAGTTTATTTTTCATTTTTGGTTTTGTAACTTGGATTAACGGAGCTTTAATACCGTTTATGAAAACCATTAACGAATTAACAGATGCACAATCTTACTTAGTAGCTTCTGCTTCTTATATTTCATTTGTGGTAATGGCATTACCAGCCTCTTATATTTTAAATAAAATCGGCTATAAAAAAGGCATGTCTTTAGGTTTAATAATTATGGCAATAGGTGCTTTGGTTTTTATACCAGCAGCAGAGGCAAGAACTTATTGGTTGTTTTTAGCAGGTATTTTTATACAAGGTATTGGTATGACTATTTTACAAACTGCTGCAAACCCGTATATAACAATTTTGGGTCCTATAGAAAGTGGTGCAAAAAGAATTGCAATTATGGGTATTGCAAACAAAACGGCAGGTGCTTTAGGATCTCTTATATTTGGTGCTTTGTTGCTATCTGGTATTGATAAAACAAAAGAAAAACTAGCAGGTGCTACTCTAGAAGAAAAAAATGTTTTGTTAGATACAATGGCAGATAGTGTATTTATACCTTACCTTATAATGGCAATTATATTATTTGTATTAGGTTTTTTAATTAGAAAAGCGCCATTGCCACAAGTAGAGGCTGCAGAAAATAAAGATGTAAATAACCAAAGTACAACTAAAACAAGTATTTTTCAATTTCCAAATTTATGGTTAGGTGTAGTTGCTTTATTTGTATATGTTGGTGCAGAAGTTATTGCTGGTGATACTATTATAGCCTATGGTATTTCTTTGGGTTTTACAGGTGAAGAGGCAAAGTATTTTACAACTTATACACTTTTAGCAATGGTAGTAACATATGCTTTAGGTGTGTTTTTAATTCCAAACTATTTAAAACAAAAAACAGCCTTAATTGCAAGCGCTATCTTAGGAATTATTTTTAGTTTTTTTATAATAAACACTACAGGTTTTATATCTATTTTATTTGTTGCTGGTTTAGGTATTGCTAATGCATTGGTTTGGCCAGCCATTTGGCCTTTAACTTTAGAGGGTTTAGGTAAGTTTACAAAAACAGGATCTGCTCTTTTAATTATGGCAATTTCGGGTGGTGCATTAATACCTCCATTATATGGTAGGTTGGTAGATGCTAACAAACAAGAAATAATTGCAAATGGTACAGAAGAATTTACAGCTTTAGCACAAGCCTCTAATAGTAGTTATTGGATTTTAATACCCTGCTATGCCATAATTTTATACTTCGCAATTTGGGGGCATAAATTAAAAAAGTGGTAATATTTTAAAAACCCTGAGCAATTTTTTCTAACTCAGGTAAATTTAAAATTTTAATTTCTTTACCTACAAATTCTATATATTTTTTCTTTTTTAAGTCAGATAATAATCTGATGGCAGATTCTGTTGCTGTACCAATAATATTGGCAATATCTTCTCTAGATAAACGTACATTTATAATACCATCATTATTTGTATCAAACTTTTCTTTTAAATTGATAAGGGTTTCTGCCAAGCGTTGTTTAACGGTTTTTTGAGCCATGTCTACAATAATATTATCGGCTTTTTTTAAGTTATTAGCCATATCTTTTAGCACGCTCATAGAAAATTTCGGATTCTTTTCTAAATCTTCAATAATTTCTTCTTTAGGGATAAAACAAACTTCCATATCCTCTAAAGCAATAGCTTCTAAATTAGAAGCTTCTTGTGATATTAAGCTTCTTTCTCCAAGAATATCTCCTTTTTTAATAAGATTTACAATTTGGTTTCTACCATTTTCACTCATTTTAGAAACCTTACAAATACCATCTTTTATACAAAAGATGCCATTTATATGCTCTCCTTCCCTAAAAAGTGGCTCTCCTTTTTTGATGGTTCTAGAAGTTTTACACGCAGATATTTTAACCAATTCTTCTCTAGACAAATGTGTTAAAGAATTAAATTTACGTACAATACATTGTTCACACTTACTCATAAGAATAAAATAAATATCGAACCAAATATATTCAAAAGATGATAAATATCATATAATAAACAAAACAATTCTTAGAATTTTGCAAAAGGCAAAAGAGTAAATATGAAATCTACACAATGTTATCACTGTGGCGATTCTTGTGATGACAAATACGTTAAGTTTGATGAAAAGCAATTCTGTTGTAATGGTTGTAAAACTGTTTATGAGATTTTTTCTGAGAACGATTTAACTTGTTATTACGATTTTCAAGAAAATCCAGGAGCAGTACCAACCGAAATTCAAGGAAAATATGATTTCTTGGAACAGGAAGAAATTGTTAAAAAATTATTAGATTTTTCTGATGCAAATACGCAAATTGTAACACTTTACATACCACATATTCACTGTAGTTCTTGTATTTGGGTATTAGAAAACCTACATAAATTAAAGCTAGAAATATCATCATCTCAAGTAGATTTTACTAAAAAACAAGTTCGAGTTACCTATAATTCTGATAGCACTTCTTTAAAAGAAATAGTTTTGTTGTTAAGTGCAATTGGTTATGAGCCTTATATAAGTTTAGAGGATTATGAAGGTGGGAAAAAAGCAGTAGACAGAAGTTTAATTTATAAATTAGGACTAGCAGGTTTTGCTTTTGGAAATGTAATGTTTTTGTCATTTCCAGAATATTTTGAAGTTGATGGTTTTTGGATAGAAAAATATAAAAATGTTTTTCGTTGGTTGATGTTTTTCTTTTCATTACCTGTTGTTTTTTATGCAGGTAAAGATTATTTTGTATCAGCTTTTAAAGGATTACGCTCTAAAATATTAAACATAGATGTACCTATTGCGTTGGGTATTTCTGTATTATTTATAAGAAGTACTGTAGAAATTATTTTCGACTTGGGTACTGGTTTTTTTGATAGTTTAACAGGTTTGGTTTTCTTTTTATTACTAGGAAAATTTTTTCAACAAAAAACTTACAATTTTTTATCATTTGAGCGCGATTATAAATCATATTTCCCAATTGCAGTTACAAGAATTAGAAATCCAAAAGAAGAAAATGTACCAATTTACGATGTAGAAAAAGGAGACAGGTTATTAATCAGAAATGAAGAATTAATACCTGTAGATGGAATTTTAATCAACGGAAACGCAGCAATAGATTATAGTTTTGTTACAGGCGAAGCGGTACCTGTAGAAAAAAAATCTGGAGACAAACTTTTTGCGGGTGGTAAACAACTTTCTGGTGTTATAGAAATGGAAGTTTTAGCATCTGTATCTCAAAGCTATTTAACTCAATTATGGAGTAATGATGTATTTAATAAAGAAAACAAATCACCCTTTAAAACCATTACAGATACCATTAGTAAAAACTTTACAATAGCAGTTTTATCTATAGCTATTTTAGCAACAGTTTATTGGTTGTTTATCGATTCTAATAAGGCCTTAAATGTATTTACAGCTGTTTTAATTATTGCTTGTCCTTGTGCAATAGCATTGGCAGCACCTTTTACTCTTGGCAATATGTTGCGTATTTTTGGCAAACAAAAATTCTACCTTAAAAACGCCACAGTTGTAGAACAATTGGCAAAAATAGATACTGTAATTTTCGATAAAACAGGCACATTAACAACCAATAAAGAAAGTAAAATTTTATACGAGGGTGAAGCCCTTAACCTAGTAGAAGAAAAATTTTTAAAAAGCACTTTACGAGCTTCAAACCATCCATTAAGTAGAACGCTTTATAACAAATTTCATAAAATAGAAACACAACCTATAACCAATTACAAAGAAGTGGTTGGTAAAGGTATAGAAGCCAATTTTGATACTACAAATTTAAAACTAGGGTCAGCGTCATTTGTAAATAATAATGATGAAAAATCAACTTTAGATACGGCTGTGCATATCAGTTTTAATGATGTTTATAAAGGAAAATATATTTTTAAAAATGCCTATAGAAAAGGGGTTAAACAACTCTTCAATTCGCTTAATAAAAATTATAATCTTGCTGTAGTTTCTGGTGATAATGAGGGTGAAAAAGAGTATTTACAACACTTTTTGCCCTCTGGTACCGATTTGTTATTCAATCAAAAACCAGAGAACAAATTAGACGTGGTAGCTAATTTACAAAAGCAAGGTAAAAAAACAGCAATGATTGGCGATGGTTTAAACGATGCAGGTGCTTTAGCACAAAGTGACGTGGGTATTGCTTTATCAGAAAACATCAATGTGTTTTCTCCTGCTTGCGATGGTATTTTAGATGCATCAAAATTTTATAAAATAGAAACTTTTTTAAAAGCATCAAAAAAGGCTATAAAAATTATAAAATATTGTTTTATACTGTCTTTATGCTACAATGTTATTGGTTTGTATTTTGCTGTAACTGGTCAATTAATGCCTGTTATTGCGGCAATTTTAATGCCTTTAAGTTCTATAAGTATTGTTGTTTTTACAACCATTTCTACCAATTTATTAGGTACTAAAATTAAATAATTATGAGCATTCACATACAAGCAAAAAAAGGAGAAATAGCAAAAACAGTTTTGTTACCTGGAGATCCAATGAGAGCAAAATGGATTGCAGATACTTTTTTAGAAAACCCAAAACAATATAATGATGTAAGAGGAATGTTAGGTTTTACAGGATCGTATAAAGGCAATAAAATTTCAGTACAAGGAACAGGAATGGGAATACCATCAACCTTAATTTATGCTACAGAACTCATTACAGAATATGGTGTAAAAAATTTAATTAGAGTTGGTTCTGCAGGCTCATATCAAAAAGATATAAAAATTAGAGACATTGTTTTGGCAATGACAGCCTCTACCAATTCTGGTTTAAATACCATCCGTTTTAACGGAGCAGATTTTGCGCCAGCAGCAAGTTTCCAGCTTTTTCAAAAAGCTGTAGCCACAGCATCACAAAAAAATATACCTATAAAAGCGGGTGGAATTTTAAGTTCTGATGAGTTTTATGCAGATGATTTTGATAGTTACAAAAAATGGGCAGAATATGGTGTTTTATGTGTAGAAATGGAAACTTCTGGTTTGTACACAGTTGCAGCAAAATACAATGTAAATGCACTATCTATTTTAACAATTTCAGATAGTTTGGTAACCAAAGAAAGAACCACAGCAGATGAAAGAGAACAAACCTTTAAAGAAATGATAGAAATTGCTTTAGAATTGGCATAGTTACCAGTTTAGGTGATTTTGTTAAAGAATGAAACAAAATTGTATCGAGAACACATGAAACAATCATTAATACAAAAATACAACATTGCAGGACCAAGATATACTAGTTATCCAACTGTGCCTTATTGGAACAAAGCAGGAATTCAAAAACAAGATTGGATACAATCTTTTCAAAAATCGTTTAAAGAAAGTAACCAGTCAGAAGGGATAAGTGTATACATTCATTTACCATTTTGTGAGAGTTTGTGTACTTTTTGTGCGTGTCATAAACACATTACAAAACGTCATGAAGTAGAGGAGGAGTATATTGAAACTCTTTTAAAAGAGTGGAAATTATATATGGCTTTGTTAGACGAAAAACCCATTGTAAAAGAGTTGCATTTAGGAGGAGGTACACCTACTTTTTTTTCAAAAGAAAACTTACAATTTTTAATGAATGGTATTTTTTCTATCGCAGAAAAACATCCAGAACACGAATTCAGTTTCGAAGGTCACCCAAATAATACTACCAAAGAGCAATTACAAACTCTGTTTGATTGTGGTTTTACACGAGTAAGTTTTGGTGTGCAAGATTATAATGAAAAAGTACAGAAAGCCATTCATCGAATTCAACCTTTTGAAGCAGTAGAACAAGTTACAAAATGGTCTAGAGAAATTGGATATACTTCTGTAAGTCACGATTTAATTTTTGGTTTGCCATTTCAAACCAAAGAAAACGTAATTCATACCATCAACAAAACAAAAGAGCTACAGCCAGATAGAATTTCATTTTACAGTTATGCACATGTGCCTTGGGTAAAAGGCGTAGGTCAAAGAGGTTTTAACGAAAATGATTTGCCAAAAGACGAAAACAAAAGAGCTTTGTATGAATTAGGAAAAGAACTTTTTGCAACCTTGGGTTATCAAGAAATTGGGATGGATCATTTTGCATTAAAAACAGATAGCTTGTATAAGGCAACCGTCAATAAAACCATCCATAGAAATTTTATGGGATACACAGCCAGTAAAACCCAGTTAATGATTGGTTTAGGAATGTCTGCTATATCTGATTCTTGGTATGCATTTGCACAAAATGTAAAAACTGTAAAAGAGTATCAACAATTGGTAAATGCGGGCGAAATTCCAATTTTTAGAGGCCATTTATTAACTGAAGAAGATAGGGTTATCAGAAAACATATTTTAAATATCATGTGTCATTTTTCCACTTCGTGGGAAAAAGAGACTATGCAAATTAAAAATATAAAAAAGCATTTAGCATTATTAAAAGAAATGGAAAATGATGGTTTGGTTAAAATTGAAAAAAATAAAGTAATCATACCAGAAAAAGCAAGACCCTTTGTAAGAAATATTTGCATGGCATTTGATGTACATTTATTAGAAAATAAACCCAAAACACAATTATTTTCTATGACTATTTAGTAAAATTATTTGAATTTAAATAATTAATTGTGAGTGTTTTATGGTTTTACACAACAGCGCGTTCAGTAAATATGATAAATGTCATATTTTAAAATTAGTAACAAAGTTATTTTTGAACTATTAAATTATCAGGCAAGATATGAGCGTAATATACCTTCTACTAACACTAAGTATTTTAGTGGCAATAGTATTTTTTATCGCATTTATTTATTCAGTAAAGAGAGGTCAGTATGATGATTCATACACGCCCTCTGTTCGTATGCTGTTTGATGATGAATTAGTGAAAGAATCAACAGAAAAATCAACTAAAGTTTAAATTATATTATATGGAAATGCAACAATTTTATTACGACAATAAGATCGTAAAAAAGTTTATCTACGCAACGCTACTTTGGGGTATAGTAGGTTTTACGGTCGGGTTAATGCTGGCTTTTATGTTTTTATTCCCAAACTATACAGAGGGAATTTCGTGGTTAAGTTTTGGTCGTTTAAGACCTTTGCATACAAATGCAGTAATTTTTGCCTTTGTAGGGAATGCCATTTTTGCGGGTGTTTATTATTCGCTACAGCGTTTATTAAAAACCAGAATGGCCAGTAATTTTTTAAGTAACTTTAATTTTTGGGGTTGGCAATTAATTATTGTTGCAGCAGCTATTACACTTCCTTTAGGGTATTCAACTTCCAAAGAGTATGCAGAATTAGAGTGGCCTATAGATATAGCCATTGCTTTAGTTTGGGTAGCTTTTGGTGTAAACATGATTTGGACCATCTTAAAAAGAAGACAACGTCACTTATATGTGGCTATTTGGTTTTATTTAGCAACATTTGTAACAGTTGCAGTTTTACATATTTTTAATAGTTTAGAGTTACCAGTTACTGCCTTAAAATCTTATTCTGTTTACGCAGGTGTACAAGATGCACTCGTACAATGGTGGTATGGCCATAATGCAGTTGCATTTTTCTTAACAACACCATTTTTAGGATTAATGTATTATTTTGTTCCTAAGGCAGCTAACAGACCTGTGTATTCTTATAGACTTTCTATTGTACACTTTTGGTCTTTAATCTTTATATACATTTGGGCAGGACCACACCATTTATTGTATTCTGCATTACCAGATTGGGCACAAAATTTAGGTGTAGCATTTTCTGTAATGTTAATTGCGCCATCTTGGGGAGGTATGATTAATGGTTTATTAACCTTAAGAGGTGCTTGGGATAAAGTGCGTACAGACCCAGTTTTAAAATTTATGGTGGTGGCAATTACAGGTTATGGTATGGCAACTTTTGAAGGACCCATGTTATCTTTAAAAAATGTAAATGCAATTGCACACTTTTCTGACTGGATTATTGCACACGTTCACGTTGGTGCCCTAGCATGGAATGGTTTCTTAGCATTTGGAATGTTATACTGGATGATACCAAAATTGTTTAAAACAAAATTATATTCTACAGGTTTAGCAAACGTACACTTTTGGGTAGGTACTTTAGGAATCATATTATACGCATTACCAATGTATGTAGCTGGTTTTGTACAAGCTTCTATGTGGAAACAATTTAATCCAGATGGTACTTTAACATATGGTAACTTTTTAGAAACCGTAAACGAAATTATACCCATGTATTGGATGCGTGCCATTGGTGGTAGTATGTACATTTTAGGTGCACTTATTATGTTGTACAATGTGGTAAGAACAGTTAGATCTGGTAGTGCTGTGAAAGATGAGTTAGCAGAAGCACCAGCTTTAAAGAAAGTATCTAAACACAGAACAAAAGGAGAAGGATATCATACTTGGTTAGAAAGAAAACCTATTAAATTAACCATTTATGCAACAATTGCTATTTTAATTGGTGGAGCTGTACAGATTATACCAACATTGTTAGTAAAATCGAACATTCCAACCATTAGTAGTGTAAAACCATATACACCTTTAGAATTAGAAGGTAGAGATTTATATATAAGAGAAGGTTGTGTGGGGTGTCACTCTCAAATGATTAGACCTTTTAGAAGTGAAGTAGAACGTTATGGAGAATACTCTAAAGCAGGAGAGTTCGTGTATGATCATCCATTTTTATGGGGAAGTAAACGTACAGGGCCAGATTTGCATAGGGTAGGTCAGAAATATAATGATAGTTGGCACTTAAACCACATGTACGATCCACAAAGTACATCTCCAGGATCTATTATGCCATCATACAAATGGTTAATAATAAATGAGCTTGATAAATCTGCAACAGAAGATAAAATGAAAGCAATGGTAACTTTAGGAGTGCCATATACAGATGAAGAAATTACAAATGCACAAGCACATATGTTAGCTCAAGGAGCTCAGATTCAAGAAAACCTATATGCAGATCCAGATTTTGCAAAAAACTACGATGCAGATAGAAAATATGCACAAGAAAATGGAGAGGATTTTATAGAAATGAAAAACAGAGAAATAGTTGCCTTAATAGCATATATACAACGTTTAGGTACAGATATTAAAGTAAAAAAAGAACAACAAATCTCTAAAAAATAGAAAATATGTTTAAATTTTTAAAAGGACATTTAGAGAGTATTACAGGAATAGAAATTTATCCAATGATATCTCTCATTATATTTTTCACTTTTTTTGTAGCCCTATTTTGGTGGGTGTTTACAGCAAAAAAAGACTATATAAATAAGGTAAGTAAAATACCATTAGATTAATATTAAAGCTAAAAAAATGAAAAGATCTTTTCAATCTACAATATATGTAGTTTTTGTAATTGTTACGTTTATAGCACTTGCAAAATCGTTTATGGTGTACGAAAACCCATTTAATATTTATGAAAACCCGCTAGTTTGGTTAGCTTTAATAGGTTTTGTTTTAGTGCTAGTTCTAAAAGAAGCTGTAAATGTATTGGCAATTAAAAGAGCTACAGATTTACAAAACGAAAAAGAAGGCATTTTACCTGAAGAACCCAATCTTTGGATTAAAAAAATATTGCTAAAATGGACGAAAGCTAAGGCAATAGATCAAGAAGAAGATATTGTTTTAGATCATAATTACGATGGTATAAAAGAATTAGATAACTCTTTACCACCTTGGTGGGTATACATGTTCTATGCAACTATTTTGTTTGGTATTATATACTTGGTAAGGTTTCATGTGTTAGATGGAGACAATCAAACTATGGAGTATAACAAAGCTGTTGCAGAAGCAAAAGCTGCTTTAAAAGAATACAAAAAATCGGCACCAGTAGATTTAATTACACCAGAAAACGTAACCCTTTTAACAGATGCTAGCGATTTATCAAGAGGTAAAGCTGTTTTTAACTTAAACTGTGCATCTTGTCACTTAAAAGACGGGGGAGGTCAAATAGGCCCCAACTTAACAGACGAATATTGGATTCTAGGAGGAGGTATCAAAAACGTTTTTAACACGGTTTATAATGGAGGTAGAGATGGTAAAGGTATGATTGCGTGGAATAAAACCTTAAAAGCCGCAGATATTGCAAAAGTATCAAGTTATGTACTTTCTTTACAAGGCACAACACCTGCACAAGCAAAAGCTCCACAAGGAGAAAAGTGGGAGCAAGAATAAACTTTTATTAAATTAAAAAATAAGTATTCATATGGAAACACCCGAGAATGAAGTTTTTAGAGATAGTATTGCTACTGTTGATTCAGAAGGAAAGCGCTCTTGGGTTTTTCCTAAAAAACCAAGTGGAAGATTTTATAAATATAGAAGCTATGTAAGTTATTTTTTATTAGCTTTTTTATTAGCTGCCCCTTTTATAAAAATTAACGGAAATCAATTTTTATTATTTAACGTTTTAGAACGTAAGTTTAATATTTTTGGATTTCCTTTTTGGCCACAAGACTTTCATTTATTAGTAATTTCAATGATTACAGGTGTTGTGTTTGTAATCTTATTTACTGTTGTTTTTGGAAGAATTTTTTGCGGATGGATTTGCCCACAAACTATCTTTTTAGAAATGGTTTTTCGTAAAATAGAATATTGGATAGATGGTGATAGAGGAAAACAAATTCGATTAGACAAGCAACCTTGGAATGCAGAGAAAATTAGAAAAAGACTTTTAAAATGGTTTATTTTCTTTATCATTTCGTTTATGATTGCCAATGTTTTTTTAGCTTATTTAATTGGCGGGGATAAACTAATTAGTTACATCACTGGCAATCCTTTAGATAATATAAGTACACTTATTGCTTTACTAATATTTACTTCAGTTTTCTATTTTGTATTTGCTTGGTTTAGAGAGCAAGTATGTATTATTGCTTGTCCTTATGGTAGGTTACAAGGAGTTTTATTAGATAACAAAACCATTAATGTTGCCTACGACCACAAACGTGGAGAAAGAGAAAAAGGCAGATCTAAATTTAAGAAAAATGAAAATAGAGAAGCCTTAGGCAAAGGAGATTGTATAGATTGTAAACAATGTGTAGTAGTTTGTCCAACAGGTATAGATATTAGAAATGGTACACAATTAGAGTGTGTAAATTGTACAGCTTGTATAGATGAATGCGATCATATTATGGAAAGTGTTGGTCTACCAAAAGGCCTAATACGTTATGCCAGCGAAGATAATATCGCCAAGAAAAAACCTTTTCAATTTACTGTCAGAATGAAAGGTTATTCTGCTGTATTGTTCATTTTAACAGGTATTCTAATAGGAATGCTTTTTTTAAGAAACGATGTAGAAGCAACCATTTTAAGATTGCCAGGGCAATTATATCAACATAAAGAAAACAATATTATAAGTAATGTTTATACTTATAAAGTAATTAATAAAACATCTAAAAATATTAAAGATATTAGCTATAAAATATTATCTCATAAAGGTAAAATTGAGTTGGTGTCTCACTCTAATTTTATGGTGCCAAAAAGAGGTTTAGCAGAAGGTACTTTATTTATAGAAATTAATTCGTCTGCCTTAAAAGGCGATAAAGATAAACTTGAAATAGGGGTATTTAGTGGCGATAAATTAATAGAAACTACCAATACAAATTTTTTAGGACCAAGAAGTTACAAGTAATAAGATTAAAGTTTGAAAATTGAAGTTAGAAGTTAATTTTAATATCATTTCTAAGAAAAGAGAAGTTTTACATAAAAAATTATAATTATGAAATTAAATTGGGGAACAGGCATCGTACTGGCAATTGTAGCTTTTATTGGTTTTATCATGTATTTTGTTATTACAATGAGTACAGATACTGCTTTTAGTCATGATTTGGTTACCGAAAAATACTACCAAAAAGAGTTAGGTTTTCAAGATGAAATAGATGCAGAACAAAACGCTTCTAATTTAAATGAAAAAATAAAAGTAGAAAGAGTAGTAAACGATTTAAAAATAACGTTTCCAAACAACTTTACCCCTAATAAGATTCAAGGAAAAGTGTTCCTATATAGACCATCTAATAAACAATTAGATTTTGAAATACCTATTTCAATTTCTAAACCATATTTGCTCGTGCCTGAGAAACGTTTACTAGATGGTCGCTGGAACATTAATATAGTTTTTAAATATAACAATAAAAATTACTTGGTAAAAAAAGAAATTAACTATTAATGTTTCTATCTGCAATTATATTTGGTTTATTAGGTAGTTTCCACTGCGTGGGAATGTGTGGTCCTATAGCCTTTATGTTGCCAATTGATAGAACCAATAAAGTAAAAGGTTTTTTTCAAATTTTAAGCTATCATTTGGGTAGGTTATTTACCTACAGTTTAATAGGGTTGTTATTTGGTTTATTAGGTAAAAGTTTTTATCTCTTTGGGTTTCAGCAACAAATATCTATTGTGGTTGGTGTTTTAATGATTTTATTTATTCTTTTTCCAAAAATATTCAAAAAAGTAAATATTTCTAAAACTATTAGTAATGTTATCTTTAAAGTAAAAAACACATTAGGTAAAGAACTAAAAAATAAAAGAAACGATACTTTTTTTACCATTGGCTTTTTAAACGGATTTTTGCCTTGTGGCTTGGTTTATATGGCTATTTTTGGTGCTTTAGCAACTACCAATGCTTTTTCTGGAAGTTTTTACATGTTTCTTTTTGGTTTGGGCACCATACCTTTAATGACTTCTGTTGTGTATTTAGGGAATTTTACCAAAGGTACTTTTAGAAAAAAAATACAACAAGCAATACCCTTTTTTGTGGTTTGTATTGGCGTACTTTTTATTTTAAGAGGTTTAGGTTTGGGCATACCTTATATTTCTCCAACACCAGTTTTAGACCTTGTTTCTAATTCAGCCACTTGCCATTAATTACTTTTTGTAGTAAATTAAAATAAAAAATGTATTTTTAGTAATGTAACTATGTTAAAAGTATGCTCTAAAAAGTATTCTTATCAAGAAATATAATATATTTGATTTCTTATAAATAATAAAGCTTTAATGAAGTTAATTTACATTAGAATTTGCCTTTTAAGTATTGTTTTTTTCTCTATAAATAGTCGAGCACAAGAAACTTTACCTATTTATACCGATTATTTATCAGATAATATTTTTTTAATACATCCAGCTGCTGCAGGTATTGGTAATTCTAGTAAGTTAAGGCTTACAGCAAGACAACAATGGATTGGTGTACCCAATGCACCAGCTTTACAAACCATAAGTTTTCATACAAAATTTGGCGAAGAATCTAATGCAGGTTATGGCTTGGTGTTGTTTAATGATAAAAATGGTTTTCACTCTCAACAAGGTGTACAAGGTACTTATGCTTACCATTTACCAATGAGTAATGGTCGTTTTTTTGAACAACTTTCTTTTGGTTTGTCATTTACTTTTGTTCAAAATCAATCAGACCAAAGAACCTTTAATGGAGACCCAACTGTTGCAGCCATAGTAGAAAGTACCAGCTATTACAATGCAGATTTTAGTGTAGCATATCACAAAGGTGGTTTGTCTTCTTATTTTACTGTTAAAAACCTTTTTTTAACAGCAAAAAATAATCTAAATGTACAAGAACCCTTAGATTTAAGGAATTATATTTTATCTGCCGGATACTATTTTGGTAAAGAAAATTATGTTCAGTTAGAACCCTCTGTAATGTTACAATTTAGAGAAGGTACTGGAGAAAAATTGGCAGATATCAATTTAAAAGTTTACAAAACATTGTCTAAAACACAACTTTGGGCAGCGTTATCTTATAGAAGAAACTTTGATGCGAATAGCATAGACAATGCTTCTTATTTTTCACCAATAGTGGGTGTAAACTTTAAAAACTTTATGTTTTCTTATACCTATACAAAACAGTTGAACGAAATTCTTTTTGCTGATTCAGGTTTTCATCAAATATCTTTAGGCATTAACCTTTGGACAAGAGAACCTAGAGCAGCAGCATGTCCTAATATAAACTCTATGTTCGGTAGTTTTTAAAAAGTAGTTTCAATAACTTTTACTTGCTTTTTATTGTTTGCGTTTAAAACTAATTTTTTTAGTGTGTTTTTATCCATATTTATATAAAAAAAATGTTTGGATATTTCTTTCTGTAACTGTAACAACTCGTTCTTTTTTAAGATAGCTTTTGTTTGTTTTGCAACAGCCTCACCAGAATCTATAATTTTAATAGTATTCCCTACAATTTTTCTAATTTGTGGTATTAAATAAGGGTAATGTGTGCAGCCTAAAACTAAAGCATCTATATTTTCTTCGATCATTGGTTGTAAATAATATTGCAATAAAGCAGTTGTTTCTTTAGAATTAAATTTGCCTTTTTCTATAAGTTCTACAAGCCCTTTTCCGATAGTTTCTTTAATTTTAATATGAGTTCTAAAAGTACTAGACGTTTTTTCGAATAAAGCACTATTTAAGGTGCCTTTGGTAGCTAAAATACCAATGGTGTTTGTTTTAGTTTTTAAAGCAGCAGGTTTTATAGCAGGTTCTATGCCAATAAAAGGTACATTGTAGGTGTTTCTTAAATATTCAATGGCATTTGTAGTTGCTGTATTGCATGCTACTACTATAAGTTTGCAGTTTTGTTTTAGTAAAAACTCTGTATTTTTTATACACAATGCTACAATGTCTTCCTTAGATTTTTCGCCATAAGGTGCATTTTTACTATCAGAAAGATAGATCGTGTTTTCATGTGGAAGTAGAGCAATTACTTCTTTCCAAATAGAAGTACCACCTACACCAGAATCAAAAAAACCAATTGGGTTACTCATTGTCTTGTAAAAATAAAAAAACCTGCTTTTAAAAGCAGGTTTTTTTCAAATTATAGTCTAATTTATTTTTGTTGTTGAGGTTTTGGCTTATCTTTTAATAAACCTAACTTTGCTTTTACAGCATCATATAGATCTACCCCCTTCTTAACAATTAAAGATTTTTCATCAAAAACATATAAAATACCTTTATCTGCTGCAGTATCTTGAATAGCTTTTTCTGCTTTTTTAACAATTGGCTCTAAACCTTCGTTTTGTTTACCTTGCATTTCTTGGTAAGCAGCTTGTTGCGCTTGGTCTAACTTAACCTTATCTAACTGAACTTCTTCTGCTCTTTTTTTATTCGTTTCTTCGGTTTGTGTAGCTTGTTCTGCTGTATATTTTTGGTATTTTGCTTCTAATTTTTTCTTCATACCCTCAATTTCTCCTTGGTATGTTTTACCAATTTTTTCTAAGTTGGCAGTTAACGCTCTTGTTTCTGGCATATTGTCTATTACTCTTTGGTAATTAATATGACCTATTTTTTGTGCATTTGACATACCCGCAAATCCTAAAGTAAATACAGCAATTAATAGTAACGTTCTAAAATTTTTCATTCTTGTTTTAATTTAATTATTATTTTCTTTTTGTTCCTGTTCTTTCTTCTGTTCTTCTTTTTTCTTTTTTAAAGCTTCTTTCTTTTTTCTAAGTAGCTCTCTTTTTTCTTCTCTTTTTCTTATCAGTTCTTTTCTTCTTTCCTCTAATGCTTTTTTTCTTTCTTCTAATACTTTCTTTTTTTTAGCTCTTATTAACTCTTGCTTAGCAACTGCTGTTTCTTTTATTGAAATAACTTTTTTTTGTTTTTCTGTTAGCTTTTTTGGTGCATTTTTTTCTTTTTTCTTAGCTTTTTTTTCGTCTATTAATCTAGTTCTATTTATGTTTGATAAAACGAGTTCGCTAATATCGTATTTTTTATTGGAATATAGCATGACTAAGTCACTAGATTTATCAAAAACAAAATCGTATTTTTTTCTTGATGCGATACTTTGTATGGCATTGTAAACTTGATCTTGTATTGGTTTAACCAGTTGTTTTCTGAACGTAAACATATCACCTCTTGGGCCAAAATATAAAGACTCTAATCTTCTTAATTCTTCTTGTTTTAAAGCAATTTCTTCTTCTTTTTCTTCAATTAAATCTCTAGTAAGAATTGCTTTTTCATTGGCAAGATCTGTTTTTAAAACCTCGATATATCTTGCTTCTTTATCTAATTGTTTTCTCCACTTTACTACTTTTTCATTTAACGTATTTTGAGCTTCTAAATATTCTGGTACATTTTCTAAAATATACTCCATATCTATGTAGGCAATTATTTGATTTCTTTGAGACCAAGAAATACTAACAGTAAGTAAAAGAACGATTGATAAAAAAATATTTTTCATTTGTATAGTATTTATAAAAACCGTGCCAAAAAAACATTTAACATTGCAAATGTACAGTTTTCTTAGAATTGTCTTCCGATTATAAAATGTGTTTGCCAACCAGATTTTTCTATTTGTCCTGGTAATGGATCGAAACCGTGTGCAAAATCGATTCCTAACAATCCAAACGCAGGCATAAATATTCTAACTCCTAAACCAGCAGAACGTTTTACATTAAACGGATTAAATGTGTCAAAATTGTCATACGAGTTCCCTGCCTCTAAAAAACCTAAGGTATAAATTGATGCAGATGGAGAATCTGTAATAGAATATCTAAGTTCTAATTGAAATTTATTGTAAATAGTACCCCCTGCAATAGACGATAATCTGTTGTTTTCATATCCTCTTAAACCTACAACTTCTCTACCATCTAATTGAAAAACAGCAATACCATCTCCACCAACAAAATAACGTTCAAAAGGTGTTTGTCCTAAATCATTATTATAAAAACCTAAGTAACCAAACTCAGTATTGGTCATTAATACCAATTTATCTGTAAATGAGGTATACCACTTACCTTTAAAGTTTAATTTGTAATATTCTAACCACTTAAACTTGTCTGCTAAAAAGTCGTTTTCTTCTTCTGCTGTTAAATCATCTGGTTGATTATAATCTTTATTAGTAAACAAAGAATAAGGCAATGTTGCTTTTACTCCAATAGTAAATTCAGAACCATAAGTTGGAAAAATTAAACTTGGTCCTGCAGAGTTTCTTGTTAAATTTAAATTGTAAGAAAGATTGTTTAAAGTACCATTATTTAAAATATTATCTCCCACTCTAAAACCATAATTTTTTAGCTGAAAGCTTTGGTAAGAAACGGTTTGTGATAATTGAAAGTAATCATCAGGCCATTTTAAACGTTGTCCTAAACCAATTGATGCACCAGTGATACCTAATTTTCTATCCTTATCAACATCAAAAGTTTGTGGGTTAATTTGAAATTGATTGGATTGATATACAGAAAATGATAATGATTTAGGTGTTTTACCGCCAAACCAAGGTTCTGTAAAAGAGAAACTATAAGTACTAAAGGTTCTACTTGTTTGTAATCTTAACGAAAGTTTTTGTCCATCTCCCATTGGTAATGGTTTGTAAGCTTCTTTATTAAAAATATTTCCGATAGAAAAGTTATTAAAAGATAATCCTAAAGTACCAATAAAAGAGCCACCACCATAACCACCTTGTAATTCTATTTGGCTACCTCCTTTTTCTATAACACTAAAATTAATGTCTGTAGTTTTATTTTGATAGTCTGGCACTACATCTGGGGTTACATTTTGATCGAAAAACCCTAACTGACCAATTTCTCTAATAGATCTAATAATGGCTTTTCTACTAAATAAATCTCCTGGTTTTACACGTAATTCTCTAAAAATTACATGATCGTTTGTTTTGTCATTTCCAGAAACAGTTACTCTTTTTATTCGAGCTTTCTCGTCTTCTCTAATTCTTATCTCTACAGTAATAGAGTCGTTTTCTACTTTGGTTTCTACAGCATTTACTTGCGAGAATAAAAAACCATTATCTTGGTATGTTGTAGAAATATCTACAGAAGTAGGAGTGTTATCTCCTTTTACACGCTCTTTTAAAACAGCACCATTGTACACATCTCCTTTGTCAATTCTTAATATAGACATTAGTTGTTCGTCTGTATATTCTTTATTACCAACAAATAAAATTTCTGCAAATCGATACTGTCTTCCTTCTTCTAGTTCTATGTTGATATCTATGGTATTATCCTCATTCCAAGAAATACCTTCTTTTAAAATACGCGCATCTCTGTAGCCCAGTCTACTATATTTATCTAAAATACTTTCTAAGTCTTCTTGATAATCTTCTTCGATGTATTTAGATCCTTTCCAAAACCTACCCAAAAACTTCTCTTTGGTGTTTTTCATGGTTTTTCTAAGTTTACTGTCAGATATTGCTTTATTACCTGTAATATTGATGTTTTTAATTTTAATTTTTTTGCCTTTATCAATAAAAACAGATATATTTACTACATTAATGTCTGTAGTATCTTTTGTAACATCTAAAGAGGCTTTTGTTTTTAAATATCCTTTGTCTGTATATTTTTTAGTGAAGTAATTTTTAGTGGTAACCAATAAATTATCTGTTACCATTTTACCCAATGTAAGTTCTGTTTCTTTTATAAGTTCTTTAGCTTTAGATTTTTTAATTCCGTTAATTTTAACTTGATTTAACTGTGGTAACTCTTGTACATCTAATTGTAAATAAATAGTGTTGCCATCTAATCTTGCTAGATAAACATCAACATCACTAAACTGTTTACTTTCATAAAGCTTTTTAATGGCACTTGTAAGTTTGTCACCTGGCAGTTTTATGGTTTGTCCATAACGCAAACCTGTAAAAACACGAACAGTTTCTTCGCTAAATTTTTTAAGTCCTGTTACGGTTATTCCTCCTAAAATATATTCTTTTCCTCTTTCGAAAGAAATATTTTTCTTTGAGATTGTATCTTTCTTAACTTGAGCATGAATGCTATTTGTAGAAAGTAATGCAATAAATAATATTGCTGCAGATAGTAATTTCATAAAAAATTTAATCTGTAATTTGTTCGCTTGTTTTTCCAAATCTTCGTTCTCTATTCTGATAATCAATGATTGCATCGTAAAAATGCTCTTTTCTAAAGTCTGGCCAAAGGATATCTGTAAAATATAATTCGGCATAGGCCATTTGCCAAAGTAAGAAATTACTAATGCGATATTCACCACTTGTTCTTATCATTAAATCGACATTGGGCAAATTAAATGTATATAAATGGTTATTTATAGTTTTTTCTGTAATTTCTTTTTCTGAAAGTTCTTTATTAACAACTTTTTTAGATATGTTTTTGATTGCGTTAACAATTTCTTCTCTAGAACCGTAGCTTAATGCAAATGTTAAGGTAATTTTTGTGTTATTTTTAGTTTCAAATATGACATCATTTAAAACTTTTTGTGCTTTTTTAGGTAAGTTTTCTGTGCAGCCAATAGCATTTACTTTAACACCATTTTTAATAAAGTCTGCTAATTCTTTTTTTAATGAGTTAATTAATAAGCTCATTAAGGCGTCTACCTCTAATTTTGGTCTTTTCCAGTTTTCTGTAGAAAAAGCATATAAGGTAATTGCTTTTACATTTATTAAAGATGCTGCTTCTACAGATTCTCTTACAGCAGTTAGGGCGTTTTTGTGACCAAAAATCCTATTCATTCCTTTACTTTTTGCCCAACGCCCATTGCCATCCATAATAATGGCAACATGTTTTGGTACTCTTTGTAAATTAATAAGTAGTTTTTTATCCATATTATTTTATAAACCCTTTTTATAACAAGGAGGTCTACCAAATGTATATATTAAAGAAAAACCAGTAAAAACATACCAGTCATTTCCTGTTCCTTCAAAATTTAAAGCAGATATTCTATTGGTAGAATAGTCTATATCATCTTCAAATGTATATCTAAATGTTGTTTGCAAAGAAAAGGCAAATTTACCAAACAATCTAGATTTAAAACCTACTCCAAAAGGAATTGTATAAGAAGTTTTATTTGTAAAACTATATACACCTGGGCTTATTTCATCTTGTACTGTGTTATAACTAAAACCTGCTAATTCTATGCTTATGTATGGTGTCCAACTTTTACTATCAGAATATGCATCATATTCATAAAAATTAAAATCCATACCAATAGCTAATTCATGTATTGTATTATTAAAATTAAAACCTCTATTTTGTTTTAAATCGGTCTCTGCGTTTCTATCATCTCCACTTATTGGTAAAAAACTGTACGTTGCCTTTAAGGCAATTCTTGGGTTGTAATTGTATTTAAAAAACACGTTACCAGCAATTTTATTTGGGTATATATAATTAGTTCTACCAATGTCTCCAATAAAATTTGTGCCTCCTACAGTTAGTCCTACTTCGTATACTTGTCCCATTAAAAATGAGGAAATACTTACAAGCACGATAAATAAAATACTGTTTTTCATTCTAAAAAATAGCGAGCAAATATAGGAAATTCAATTTGCTTAATAAAGTTAATGTTTAGTCTTTTTTGAATAACTACTATTTTAATGATTTATTGTAAAAAATCTTTAAAGATTGGTTTCGTTTCTAGTGTCTTCTCCCCAAAGTAATTTACTGCGTAAGGTGTTTAAAAAAGATTGGTTGTTGGGTATAATGCTTTGTACACTAAAAGGTGCTTTTTTGATAAATACTTTTGTATTTTTGGATATCGTGTAAATTCTTGAATCTAAAGAGATTAAAAAATCTTTTTCTCTTGAATCTACTTCTAATTGTATGGCGGTTTCGTCTGAAATAACCATAGGTCTCGCATTTAAATTATGTGGAGCAATAGGTGTAATTAGTACATTTTTAGAGTCTGGTGATATTACTGGGCCATTACAACTTAAAGAGTAGCCTGTAGAGCCTGTTGGTGTTGCAATAATTAAACCATCTGCCCAATAATTTGTTAAATATTCGTTATTTAAGCAGGTTCTAACACCAATCATAGAAGTGGTGTTTTTTCTTGCAATGGTTACTTCATTTAAAGCAAAGTTTAATTCTTTAAAATCGTTGTTTTTTGGTGATGTTTCTACAGATAAAAGCGTTCTTTTTTGTATAGAATATTCACCCCTTAATAAAAGGTCGATACTTTCTTTAATAGCTTTTTTATTAATTGTTGCTAAAAAGCCTAATCTGCCTGTATTTATTCCTAAAATAGGGATGTCTAAATCTCTTATATAAGTTACTGCTCTTAAAATAGTTCCATCACCACCTAAGGTAAACATTAAATCGAAAGTTGGATCTAAGTCTTTAAAATCTGAAAAAACAGGATATTTTTTCTTTAAAATTTTACCCTCAATTAATAAGTTGTTAAATTTCTCTTCAATAAAACAAACAATATCATGAGCTTCTAAAACGCTTAAAAGAATTTGTATTTCTTTTTCTGCGGAAATGGAATAAGATTGCCCGTAAACTGCTACTTTTTTCAAAATCAATACTATTTTACTGTTTAAAAAATAATTTTTAAAATCAACTTTACATTTCTAAATATTTTTGCAAATATTCAGACCTGTTTTTTAAATCTTCTAAATACACGTCATTTTCATGTGAAGAGATTATTTTATAATCATACCTTCTAAAAGTATGCATTACTTCATTAATATCTTCTGATACAATTTTTAAGGTAACTTGAACAATCCCATCTTTTTTTTCGGAGATGTATAAACCTAATAATTTTCCTGAGTTAGATTCGATAATTTGAGCAATTTCACTCATAGAATAATCATTCTCTATTTTTTCTATAATTACCGTTTCGCTGTTTTCTATCATAAAAGGACTTGTAGAAAAAACGTCTAAAACATCACACAAATCATAATAACCAATATACGCTTTGTTTTTATCTAAAACAGGAATAATGGTAGTGTTATTATCTGCAAAAATTTTTAAAAGCTCTAACACAGTGGCTTTTTCATCAGCAAAAAAAGAGTTTAATAAATGTGTATAGGCAACTAATTTTTCTGATGTGTTTTCAATGGTGTGTATATCATCCTCTGCAAAACAGCCTAAAAGTTTGTTGTTTTCTACCACAGCAAAATGAGTAATAGGTAAATTATCAAACAGTTCTTTGGTAGCCTTTATACTACTTTTTAAACTAATGGGTTTTATTTCGTTTAAGATGTAATCTGTAATCTTCATTCTCTACGAATATAGGATAAAATGATTTAATGGTTTATCTTTGTACATTAATTATATACAATGACAAAGTTAAGTGTAAATATCAATAAAATAGCAACCTTACGCAATTCTAGAGGAGGAAATGTGCCAAATTTATTAAAAGTTGCTGCAGACATAGAAAGTTTTGGTGCAAAAGGCATTACTATACATCCAAGACCAGATGAAAGACATATTAGATATCAAGACGCAAGAGATTTGGTAAATGTAGTTACTACAGAGTATAATATTGAAGGAAACCCTGTACCTTCTTTTGTGGATTTAGTTTTAGAAACCAAACCAACGCAAGTTACATTGGTTCCAGATGCTGTAGATGCAATTACCTCCAATGCTGGTTGGGATACTTTAAAACATGCTTCTTTTTTAAGTGAAGTAATTCAGGAGTTTAAAAAACACAATATTAGAACTTCTGTTTTTATAGATACAGATTTAAAATTGATTGAAGGAGCCAAAAAAATAGGTGCAGATAGAATAGAATTGTATACTGAAGAATTTGCTACACAATACGATTTAGGTAATGAAAATGGAGTAAAACCGTATACAGAAGCTGCTGTTTTTGCTCATGAAATAGGGTTGGGTATTAATGCGGGGCACGATTTAAGCTTAGATAACATAGAGTTTTTTAAAAATAACATCCCAAATTTGGCAGAAGTTTCTATAGGACATGCTTTAATTGCAGAAAGCTTATACTTAGGTTTAGAAAACGTAATAAATATGTATTTACATAGGCTTAAATAGTTTACAGTAAACAATTACAGTTTTCATAAATCTTTCTTTTAAAGTATTCAGTTCATCATCTAATTATCAAACAAACCAATTATATACATGCTTAAAAACCCAATTTTACACTCCACAATAAAAGGAGAAGGAAACCCCTTATTAATTTTACACGGGTATTTTGGAATGTCTGATAACTGGAAAACGTTAGGGAATCAGTTTTCTAAAGATTTTCAAGTTCATTTAATTGATCAAAGAAATCATGGTAGAAGTTTTCATAAAGATGCGTTTAATTATCAGGTTTTAGTAGAAGATTTATATAATTATATAAAACATCATCAGTTAGAAAATATTTATTTGATTGGGCATTCTATGGGAGGTAAAACAGCGATGCTGTTTGCGGTAACCTATCCAGAATTAGTTCATAAATTAGTGGTTGTAGATATTTCTCCAAGAGAATACCAACCTCATCATAATGCTATTTTGGCGGCTTTAAATTCAGTAGATTTCTCTATACAAAACACCAGAGGTAAAGTAGATGAAAAATTAAAAGGGTTTATTCCAGAACCAGGTGTTAGACAGTTTTTACTAAAAAATGTTTATTGGAAAGAAAAAGGGCAATTGGCTTACAGGTTTCATTTAAAATCGTTAACAGAAAACAACCCAGAAATAGGAGAGGCTTTACCTTCTTTTACCATTTTTGATAAAAAAACCTTATTCTTAAAAGGAGCTAAATCTGATTACATCACAGAAAAAGAAAAACCAAATATAGAGGCTCATTTTCCAAATTCTAAAATAATTACCATACAAAATGCAGGCCATTGGTTGCATGCAGAAAATCCAAAGCAATTTTACAATGAGGTTTGTTCGTTTTTAAATTTGTAAAATTTAATTATGCTACTACTTCTCCACGATGTGGTTTTAAAGCATCTCTAAATATTTTCATATTTGTTTCATCAACATTTATAAAAGCAGCACATAACATGGGGTTAACCTCTTTGATATCTATAGTGTAATAAGGTAAGCTTTCTGCAGTTGCAAATTCTTTTAAGTGTTTGGTATGATGTATGGCAGTTTCTTTTGCATCTTCGCCTCTAAAATCCCATATAAGTTTTATTTTTCTACTCATTTTTGTTTTTTTTATGATTGATGAAAACACATAAATCCCCTTTTTTAAAGTTAATTTTCACAATATTTTCTATCGCTTTATTTCTAGTGCCAATACTTTTTCCAAAGGTTAAATCTGTATTTTTTAAAGGATATTGTAAACCTTTAGAAGTGATGCTTTTTGCCTTTGGTAAAGGAATTAAAGACACAGTGTTGTGTAAACAACCTATAATTTCTGTTTTTTTATCAGCTAAAAAATACCAGCCATAATTATCAAAAAAAGTAATTTTCAAGTCTTTTTTCCAGCGAACTGCCGTGTGTAAATTTCCTAAAAAATGATCTTGTTCTTTGCCACTTGCACCAAAAACATCAATATTATAAAATCCTTTGTGAAACAAAATTTTTAGAATTTTATCAAAATCTGTAAAATCTTGGTTGGGTGTTTTAATAACTTCAATCTCTTTTGGTATGTCTGCTAAAGAATCAAAATCGCCACTAATAAAATGAGGTGTAATTTTACGATCTTTTAAAAATTGATACGCGCCATCTGTAGCGCAAATAAGACTATACGCATTAAAATTGGGTAGTTTTTTAGGTTTTTCGCCGTTTAATAATAAAAAAACTTTGTTGTTTTTCATAAAAACAAAAGTAGTTTGTTTTTTATAAATAGTTTTATCTTTGACACAAATTATACAGTTTGAGTACAAAACAATTTATTGCAGAAATTTCTTCAAAAAAAATAGAAAAAGCCACGTTTACATGGCAAACACCTAGCAATATTGCTTTGGTAAAATATTGGGGTAAAACCAATCCGCAAATACCTAAAAATGCGTCTATAAGTTTTACGTTAAATAATTGTAATACCAAAACTACAATTGAATTTACCCATAAACAAAATTCTAATAATGTTTCAGAATTAGAGAATAAAGTAGATTTTGATTTGTTTTTTGAAGGAAAAAAGAAGGAGGAATTCAAACCAAAAATTGCAGAATTTTTTAAAAGAGTACAACTATATTGTCCTTATATTTTTGATTATCAAATGATAATCCATTCAGAAAATTCTTTTCCACATTCAAGCGGAATTGCCTCTTCTGCAAGTGGTTTAAGTGCTATAGCTATGTGTTTAATGAGTTTAGAAAGTAAATTAAATACCAGTTTAACTAAAGAATTTATCAATAAAAAAGCTTCTTTTTTAGCAAGATTAGGTTCTGGAAGCGCAAGTAGAAGTGTAGAAGGGCCTTTAGTTGTTTGGGGTAATCACCCAGAAATAGAAGGAAGTTCAGATTTGTTTGGTATAAAATTTCCACACAAAGTACATTCTGCTTTTCAGAATTATCAAGATACAATTTTGCTGGTAGACAAAGGTGAAAAACAAGTTTCTAGTACTCTAGGCCATAATTTAATGCAAAACCATCCCTTTGCAGAAAATCGATTTGCACAGGCTAACGAAAACTTAGGTAAACTCTCTAAAATTCTTCAAAACGGAAATATTAAAGCGTTTGTAAATTTGGTAGAAAGTGAAGCATTAACCTTGCATGCAATGATGTTAACGAGTCAACCGTATTTTATTTTGATGAAACCAAATACGTTAGAAATTATTAATAAAATTTGGGAATATCGTCAAGAAAACAACAGTAATGTTTGTTTTACGCTAGATGCAGGTGCAAATGTACATGTGCTGTATCCGTTTTCAGAAAAAGAAAGTGTGCAACAATTTATAGATAAGAAGTTGTATAAGTATTGTCAGAAAAAACAGTATATTTACGACAGTGTTGGATTAGGTGCTAAATCACTTTAAAACAAGAGAGTTTATATTTTTTTATGAAAATAGTAGTAGCAATTGGTTTTTTTATTTGTGCTTTTTATAGCATAGAAACTGTTGCGCAAAAAAAAATATATTTTGATGCAAATTGGAATAGAACCACACAACAAAAAGCATCTTATTACAGGTCTTTAGACAACGCTAACAAAGAAAAAAAGTTAGTGATAGATTATTTTATAACAGGTAAAAAAGTAAGAGAAGTTTTTTACGACAATGGTAGACCAGATGGTAAATTCTCTGAATTTTACAGTTCTGGTGAATTAAAAACTACAGGAACATATAAAAAAGGTCTTAAAGCAGGTATGTGGAAAACCTACTACAAAAATGGCAAAATAAAAGAAAAAGGCAGTTTTAAAAAAGGCAAAAAAGTTGGGGTTTGGAAAATCTACTATAAAAACGATTAAGTTGGTGTAAGTTTTCGTTAAAATTATAATTCGTAATTTTGTAATACTATAAAAAGAAAAAATGAAAGGACCATTATTTTATGCTAAGATTCTTCTTTTTGGAGAATATGGAATTATAAAAGATTCTAAGGGTTTGGCGATACCTTTTAACGCATACAGAGGTGCTTTAAAAACATCTCATAAACTTACAGGTAAAGCAAAAGTTTCTAACGAAAATTTACAGCTTTTTTACACCTACTTAAAAGGTTTAAAAACAGACTTGGTTTCTTTTAATTTAAAAGACTTTAAAAAAGATATAGATAACGGTATGTATTTTGATTCTTCCATACCACAAGGCTATGGTGTTGGAAGTTCTGGGGCTTTAGTAGCTTCTATTTATGATAAATATGCTGCTGATAAAATTACAGTTTTAGAAAATTTAACAAGAGATAAATTGTTAAATTTAAAACAGATTTTTTCTTTAATGGAGTCCTTTTTTCATGGAAATAGCTCTGGTTTAGACCCTTTAAACAGTTATTTAAGTCTGCCCATTTTAATCAACTCTAAAGAAAATATAGAGCCAGCCGGAATCCCTTCACAAAAAGAAGGTAAAGGAGCCGTATTCTTATTAGATTCAGAGCAAATTGGAGAAACTGCACCTATGGTAAACATCTTTATGAATAAGATGAAAAACGAAGGATTTAGAAAAATGATTAGCGAAGAATTTGCAAAAACTACAGATGCTTGTATAGAAGACTTTTTACATGGAAATGTAAAATCTTTATTTGGCAATGTAAAATCTTTATCTAAAATTGTGTTAAAAAACTTTAAACCAATGATACCAGCTGCTTTTCATAAAGTTTGGGAAAAAGGTATTGCCACCAACGATTACTACCTAAAACTTTGTGGTTCTGGTGGTGGAGGTTATATTTTAGGTTTTACTGAAGACTATGCAAAAGCTCAAAAAAGTTTAAAAGATTATAAGCTAGAACTAGTTTACAGATTTTAAATTACTTTATGAGTTCTCTAAAACTTAAACGACTAATAATTAAAATTTTTAGTTTATTTTCTACAGTAAGAGCTTACAATATATTGGTATTAGTAGCGGCTCAATATTTAGCAGCAATTTTTATTTTTTCGCCAACAAAATCTCTAAGCGATGTAGTTTTTAATTTACACTTACTTTATTTAGTGTTAGCCTGTGTTTTTGTGATTTCAGGAGGTTATATTGTCAATAATTTTTATGATGTAAAAGTAGACAAAATTAATAGACCTCTAAAAACAGGTTTAGACAATTATGTGAAACAAGAAACCAAATTAAAACTCTATTTTTTACTTAATTTTATTGGTTTTTTTTTCGGTATTTTAATTTCTTTTAGGGCTGCTGTGTTTTTTGCATTTTATATATTTTCAATTTGGTTATACTCTCATAAACTAAAAAAGTATCCTTTTATTGGGGTTATTTCTGCCACAATTTTAACAGTATTGCCTTTTTTTGCTGTATTTGTCTATTTTGGTAATTTTTCTAAAATAATTTTTGTGCATGCAAGTTTTTTATTTTTAGTAATTATGGTGCGCGAATTAATTAAAGATTTACAAAATATAAAAGGTGCCATTGCAAATAACTATCAAACATTTCCAGTGGTTTATGGCGAAAAAAAAACCAAGCAACTTTCTATAATATTACTTGTTTTAACTGTTTTTCCAATAGCAATTTTGTTTAGCTACCCTGGTTTAAACTATATGAGATATTATTTTTATTTTGCATTATTTATACTAATTTTTGTGGGCTTTTATTTATGGAAATCGGTCTCTAGCAATCAGTACAGACGATTGCATAACACCCTAAAAATATTACTCTTAATTGGCGTTTTATGTTTGATATTTATAGATACTTCTTTATTAATAGATAAAGTAATCAATAGATTGAATTAGTATCTAATAATATAACTACCTTTGCAAAAATATTTATAATGAAATCAAATAAAAACTCGTCGAGAGGACGACAAGAAGGTAAAAGTAAAGCTCCTCTAAATAGAAAACCCACAAAAAAAACGTATTCTAAAATTAAAAACACTCCAAAATCTGATGAATCATCAGGAATACGTTTAAACAAATACATTGCCAATTCAGGAATCTGTTCAAGAAGAGAAGCCGATACGTATATAGAACATGGAAGTGTTCAGGTAAATGGTAAACTAGTTACAGAAATGGGCTACAAAGTACAACCTACAGATGTTGTTCAGTTTGATGGTACTAGTATTTCTCCAGAAGAAAAAAGATATATTTTATTAAATAAACCCAAAAACTATATTACTACGATGGATGACGATCGTGGTAGAAAAACGGTTATGGAACTAGTGGCAAACGCATCTAAAGAAAGAATTTACCCTGTTGGTCGTTTAGATAGAAATACAACAGGTTTGTTATTGTTTACAAACGATGGCGATTTGGCAAAAAAATTAACGCATCCAAAACACAATGTGCGTAAGTTATATCATGCTTCTTTAGATAGAAAACTAGATTTAAAAGATTTAGAAAAATTACGGGGCGATGTAATTATTGAAGGTAGAAAAGTATTTATTGATGCTATTTCTTATGTGGATGGTCAACCAAAAAGTGAAGTTGGTATAGAAATACATTCTGGTAGAAACAGAATTGTACGTAAAATATTTGAACATGTTGGTTACAAAGTAAACAAATTAGATAGGGTTATTTTTGCTGAATTAACAAAGAAAAACCTACCAAGAGGAAGATGGAGAGCACTTACAAATTTAGAAATTGCCAATCTTCAAAAAATGAAATAATAACCTGAGTTCGATTAATAAAATGCAAGTTGATTTGTTTTGACTGTCTGGTATTTTATGGACGGCTTTTTAGGTAAAAAGCTATAGGCAATAAGCCCTGCAACAATATTAGACAAGAAATTAGTAAAGCTTCTATGTCTAGAATGTTCAATTTGACAGATGTTTTTAAGTTCGTCATTTACAGTTTCTATAACAGAGCGTTT
>Ga0209654_1000216_pt1 | contig 60432 bp, 57 predicted proteins | sample SaaInl1SG_22_DNA_FD_184646 | JGI IMG/M metagenome (GOLD analysis project Ga0209654, IMG submission 184646) | Marine microbial communities from expanding oxygen minimum zones in the Saanich Inlet - ESP_161SG_22_DNA (SPAdes) (version 2) | ecosystem: Environmental > Aquatic > Marine > Intertidal... | reverse complement strand
CAGCCCCAAAGGCCAAAGGCTTTTGTCCCTGAAAAAACAGCTCCCGAACGGCGGGGACCACAAAAAAACCCGGAACACTGCGCAGAAAGATATAGCGGAGAGCACGACCCCGACAACAAGGAGGGGGAACGCCCAAGTAAAAAAATTACATAAAGAAATCCCAAACCAAACCAAATCGTATTGTGAAATCTCTGTAAGGATAGTTTGGTGCGGAGTAATAGTTGTAACCTGTGAACGCGGAATTAAAATGTTCGGCTTTTAGATAGATACGCGTTTGACGAATTTTGGCATTGATGAAAAAATCTAACCTTGGAAACTCACCAAACTCCTTATCGTTTTGAACAAAAAATTCTGCAAGAACAGGGTTATAACCATTCATGTAGTATTTAGTGAAGTAATTTAGTGTTACCCCAGTTTGCAAAAACATAGCTCTTTTAAAAAGAACTGAACTGAAATAGAATGTATTTCTAGTTGTGAGTTCAGGAACGTTTAGCACATTATTGTCGTCTTGTACGTTTTGGTACAAAATTGTATTGTTTAGGGCGAACTTACCAACTTTTATCTCATTCTCAAGTTTAACTCTTAAATAGTTAATGGTACCATCATTTTGGAACGCCTTAATTGCCTGAGGTACCTGAGACGTTTCATCTTGTTTGAAATAAACGTAATCAGATATAGTGGAATAATCTACAGTAAGATCTACCAACTGTTTGTACTTTATTTGAAATGCTAGTTGTTGTGTTTCTATATTATTAAATCCATTTTGCCAATTAAAATTTTGATAATTGCTTTGATATAATAGCGTATTGAAGTTTGGCGCTTTAGAACTGTGGTTAATTTTTACTTTGCCAAAAATATCGTCGGTTATGTTGTATGACGCTTCTCCAATTATATAATTACCCGTAAAATCGCCCACTAAATTTACACCTGCTTCACCCTGAATATTGAATCCTTTATAAAACTTTCTGTATTTTCCACCGGCAGCATACATATTTCCTTTTAACCTATTGGTGATTGTTCCTTCATTAAGCACCACTAATTTATTATAACCATAATTATAATGTGTATTACTTACGTTTATGCTAAAATCTCCCAATTCGTTATTAAGATAACTGAGTTCAAATTGATTGTATAATTTTTCCAGTGTTGTGCGATCTCTTAAATTTGAACTTCTGAAGGCATCTCCAAAAATTGAGTTTTGCCTAGTCTGATCAAATTGAAATGACTTATCTTCGAATGAAATGATATGGTGCAATGACAGTTTATATGTTGATGTAGAATCGGTTAAGGTTTTTGGTAACGCTTTTTTTACTACTTTATTTAGAATATTGTAACCATGATCTAAATGAAAACGTTTCCCTTTGAGAATACTTTCTGCATTTTCAAAATTAGGATCAAAAATAGCCCTATCCAGAAAATCTGGATCTCCAGATTCAAAATTCTCAATATCATCATCTTGCAACCCTCCATTTTCTTGATTTAACAAGTCTTGCATTACTATATGCCCTCTCATATAGTAGCGCTTATTTTTTGTTGTGTAATTTGTTGTAACTCTAAAATTACCTGTACTGGTTAAAATATGCTGGTATTGTCCTAAAGAGCGCATACCTTTATATGCAATTGAAAAATTAAATTGAGGGGACGTATTTATCGTAAAAAACGAATCGGCCAACTGCCCTTGTTCAAAGGCCGTTTTGTAAAACAGTTCGGTTAATGGTGTTGGTACTCGGTAGTAATTAATGTCTTCAATTTCCATATAATTGAAATGTCTCGCCCTAGCCCCAAAACTTGGCAAAAGATTACTGTTCTCAAAATTATAGGTTAAACTATTATAGGTTTGCCCAAGGTTAGAAAACGGCATTAGCCCAAAATTATCACGTCTTAAATAATTAAACTTATACTCTTTTTGAATAGTTAGCGTGGTATCAACAAAAGTAGTATCGTTTTTATGAGAAATAATTAGATAATCTTGAATTTTAGCTTTTTTATCATTGTTATCTCCCTTGGTAAGCTTACCTAATAAGCTTTCTTTTCGCACTTCCTTTTCGGTTGTAATAGACGTACTATCTTTTACCTTAACAGCATTAGAATCCGCATTCTTAACCGGTGGTTTTTGCTCTGGGTCGGTTTGAGAACGCCCCACCGAAGCCCATAGCACAAAAAATAAAACGAAAGCTAACTTCTGCATAAAAAATTAAAAACGTTGCAAATGTAAATACAAAATATGATAACGCCGTAAAATGAAAAAATTATTTAGTTGATATATTAAATTATTCATAATACTTTTGATTCATGCTAAATTTTAAGCACACTAAATACACTTACGAGTGCGGTACTGATGAAGCTGGTCGCGGTTGTTTAGCTGGTCCTGTTACTGCCGCTGCTGTAATTTTACCTGAGGATTTTACGAATGAAATTCTAAACGATTCTAAAAAGTTAAGTGAACTAAAGCGTGAAGCCCTCAAACCCATAATAGAACGTGATGCCATGTGTTTTGGTGTTTCGCATGTTTTTCAAAAGGAAATTGACGCCATAAATATTTTAAATGCTTCTATTTTAGCAATGCATAAGGCCATTGATAGATTGAATAAAACACCCGAGTTTATTATAGTTGATGGCAACAAATTTAAACCATACAACAGTGTTCCGCACGAGACCATAATTAAAGGAGACGGTAAATATTTAAGTATTGCTGCAGCATCTGTGTTAGCAAAGACTTATCGTGATGCCTATATGAATACAATTCACGAAGAATATCCAATGTATAATTGGAAAAAAAACAAAGGCTACCCCACCAAAGAACATCGGGAGGCGATAAAAAAGTATGGCATTACCAAATACCACCGAAAATCTTTTAGATTATTACCCGAACAATTAAAGCTAGATTTATAAGTTTCTATATTTTAGCAGAAATTTGATGACGCCATGAGATTTTTTTTATGTTCCCTCCTACTTTTTGTAGCATATAGCTGTGTAAACACAAAAAAGAAACGCCATCAACTGATTGACTTTGCTCCTATTGATAGCGAAGTCATTCTTAAAAGTTCAAATCTTGAAAGCCTAAAAAGTGCTGTTGCCAATAGCACCTTTCTAAACAGCCTTTCTGAAGCGAAAAGCTATAAAGATTTTAAAAGCGCATTGCACCCTATTGCAGCACTTAATATTGATAGCGAGGTTTTAATTTGCTTATCTAAAGTTGAACAAGACAGCCTAAAATATACAGTAATTACTAAATTTTCAGAAACTTTAGTTCAACCTGATTCCTTAAAAAATTATATTGAAGAACATCTTAAATACAAGTCTTACAACATCACAAAATCTACCCTTGAAGACCATGTGTTTTTTAGCACCATTATTGATAGCACATTTATAATATCATCTTCAAAGGAAACCGTAGTTGCTATCGTTAACGAGGAACACCAAAACCAATACTTTAAAAAATTATACTCTGTTTCTGGTGATAATGAAACATTGTCTGTTTTGGCTCAAACAAAATCTAGTCTAGCCCCTTCTTTTTTTATAGAGAAGACTTTAAAACCCAGTAAGCTCTGTGACTTTTTAACGCTGGACACTGAAATATCTCAAGCTGATATTTTGATTAATGGGATTGCAACATCGTTAGACACCTCAAAAAAGGTTATTGATGTATTTAAAAATACTGTACCGCAAGAAAACCAAATACAGCACATTACCCCAGGTAACAGCGATGGTTATTTAAGTTTTACATTTGATGATTTTAAGGTTTTTAATGAAAATATATTGAAATTTCGCGATAAAGACTCCATCGCCAAAAACAACGCCCTTTTCAATTCCATTATTGAAGTAGGCGTTATTTATGAAGACAAAAATCATGCTATTATACTGCATTCCATTGACCCTATTGCCACACAAGACGCACTATTAGACGAACAAAACACTATAGATTCTTACAGGGATATTACCATTTTTGAGTTTTCGAAATCTGGTATTTTTCAAGAAACATTTAATCCTTTAATAGACGATATTTCAGTTTCAAAATACTGTATTCTAGACAATTATTTTGTGTTTACAGACTCTATGGAGCAGCTTCAAAACGTTATTGCCAACTATCAAAACAAAACTACGTTTGGCTATAGAACCTACTTTAAGGAACTAAGTGAAAAATTGAGTAGCGAAAGCTCTTTAATCTTTGTTGCAAAACCGCGACTATTAGAACATGTAGTGGACAGAAACTTAGGGGGAAACTCTAATATAAACCTAGAAGCATATAATCTTTTTGCAATGCAATTTGTTTATGATGCTGATTTTGCGCACGTACACGGAGGCTTAATAAAAGGACAGAAACAACGTGTACAACATTCGGTTTCAGAAAGTTTTGCGTTAAAATTAGATGCAGATATTTTAAACAACCCCCAGTTTGTTACCAATCATATCACCAAAGAAAAAGAGGTTGTGGTTCAGGATATTAATAACAATCTTTATTTAATATCCAATAAAGGAAAAGTAATTTGGAAAAAGCGACTTAATGGCGCTATACTTGGTGATATTTCGCAAATCGATATGTATAAAAACGGAAGGCTACAATTAGCATTTTCAACTAAAAACAGAGTTTATGTAATAGACCGAAAAGGTAGAGACGTTGCTCCATTCCCCCTTAAATTTAACGACGATATCACACAACCACTTTCAGTTTTTGACTATGACAAAAACAAACAATATCGCCTTTTGGTTACTCAAGGCAAAAACATTTTGATGTATGATGCACGCGGAAAATCTGTGCCTGGTTTCACTTTTAAATCTGCTAGCAATGACATTATTAGCCAACCAAAACACTTTAGAATTGGTTCCAAAGATTATTTGGTCTTCAAAACAAAAGGTAAACTTTATATCTTAGACAGAACTGGAAGAACACGGGTTTCACCAAAATCTAAAAACACATTTTCTACGGAACCTGTTTTTCTGTTTCAGGATAAATTTACCACAACAACTGAAGATGGACAACTCATCAGCCTTGACACTAGAGGCAACGTAGCAAAAGTAAATTTAAATCTAAGCGCGCAACACAATTTGGAGACCACCAGTAAAACGCAAGTTACGTTTCATGATAACAAACTAAGCATAAAAAGCAGAACCTTAGAGCTAGATTATGGTAACTATACCAGACCAGGTATTTTTTACATCAACGATAAAATTTATGTAACCATAACTGATCTGCAAGCAAAAAAAATCTACTTGTACGACAGTCAAGGGAAATCCATACCTAATTTCCCTGTGTATGGTAACTCTGCCATTCAATTGGATCATGCCGATAGTGATAAAAACCTAGAGTTTGTTACAAAAGGTGGCACCAATACAATTATAATCTACCAGATTAACTAGTTTATTTACAGACACCTAATTAACAGGCAATTGTTGATTAATTTGTAAGAAGCCCTTTGTATCTAGAAAACTAATTTCTATATTTAGCACAGCTATTAATCAAACCTTTATCAATGAAATTCCTAAAAAATGCTAAACGCATTCTACTTTTTGGAGTATTGTTTCTATTTCTAATTCCCAATTTTGAAGTGCAGACCAAAAAGCTCAAACGTCCCAATAAGGGAGTTGGAGTTTCTAGCGTAGATAGATTTGTTCGAGAATCTTTCGATATTTACGATAAAGTTTACATGTATGATGGGTATGTGGAAGCAGGTACGCCACTTGAAGATAAGGATATTGATGTGCTTGAAGACGCATTAGACGATTTAGAGGGTTTGAGCGATAGTGCCCCTGACATTTTATTATACAAAAATACACAAGTTGCTGATAATCTTTTATTAAATGGATAAACCACTAAACAAAGAGGGATGAATTAATTAAAATTTAATTTATAACCACCAAAATACAAGTCCTCGAATCTAGGCGTCAAAGTGCTTTTGCTTTGGCGCCTTTTTTTTGTCCAAATTTCAACTTAATTTAATACTATTGCAGTCATAACATTACATATATGATTTCTAGAAAAAATGCTTCCATTTCAAAATTTATAATTCATAAGGTTGGTAATAAATTTAACGATACCAAAAATGCTTTTTCAAACAAAACAGTTGATTTTGATGAAGCCAGTTATGATTTAATGCTGCCTTTTCTGTTAAAACCTTTTGGTAGTGTGGTACAGAGCTATCGTTTTAATCATCACGCCAATATTTCCTTAAACGAAATAAACACTTATTCCACGCAACTATTTAACGATGAAGATGCCTTTGTTGATATTTCTAAGCATATTGTAATGCATCTGTATGAACAGTCCAATTCAGCAAATATAAAAACTGGCGATGTTTTGGTGGTCATGTTTGAGGGTATCGAATTTAGAGACATGACGACAAATGCAATTGGCATTTTTAAAATTGAAAATAAGGTGAATTTCTTTCAAACCTATCTAGAAAACAACAGTTATGACGTGTTAGTTCAAAAAGGTATTAGTTCTAAAAAAGTAGATAAAGGCTGCTTAATTTTAAATCAAAGTGATACCGAGGGAAATATTATTTTTAGTGTGGACAATAATAGTTACGACGCACAATACTGGATAAATCATTTTTTAAATATTAAATATGCCGATGATGCCAATAGCCATACACAACAATATATTGAACTATGTAAGGACTTTTCAACAGAGATTATAAAAACCACGTATGGTGCCCAAGAACAAAATACATTTTTAGCTAAAACTATCGATTTCTTTAAAGAAAATGAAGTAGTAAATGTTGAACGTTTTAAAGAAGAACTATTTGAAGAAGATAGGCACAAACGCGAATTTGACACTTACAAAAAAGAATTTGAAGGTGAGCAAAATCTAGTAATTAGAAATCAGTTTGATGTTGCCGAGGCAGTAGTTAACAAGGAAAAACGTAAGATTAAAACAGACATTAAACTAGATACTAACATACAAATAAAACTCGATATTGATGCTCCAGACGCCTCAACGGAATACTTAGAACGTGGCTATGACGAGGAGAAAAAAATGCATTATTATAAAGTGTTCTTTAATGCTGAAAATTAATAAAATACCTGTTCTGTTAGCCGCATACCTTAACAATATTTTTTAACTTTGAGACACTAAAGCACATCGCATGAGCAAATCTATATCTAACGAAGACTACGAAAAAGTATTAAAAGAATTACATACCGAACTCGTACATCTCCAAGAATGGGTTAAAAAGCAAGGTTTAAAAGTAGTAATTGTTTTTGAAGGACGAGACGCCTCTGGAAAAGGTGGTACTATAAAGCGTTTTACAGAACCACTTAATCCAAGAGTCTGCAAAGTAGTAGCGTTAGGCGTGCCCACGGAAAAAGAAAAAACACAATGGTACTTTCAACGTTATGTAGAACATTTACCTTCGGCAGGGCATATTGTATTATTTGACAGAAGTTGGTACAATCGTGCTGGTGTTGAAAAAGTAATGGGTTTCTGCACCGATGAGGAATACAGGGAATTTTTAAGGTCTTGCCCTGAATTTGAGCGGATGCTTGTACGTTCGGGCATTATACTATTAAAATACTGGTTTTCCGTTAGTGATGAGGAGCAGGAGAAACGATTTAAAAATAGAATTAAAAATCCACTGAAACGGTGGAAATTCAGCCCTATGGATTTAGAATCGCGTTCGCGATGGATGGAATACTCTAAAGCAAAAGACAATATGTTTGCGCATACCGACACTAAGCAGGTGCCGTGGTATGTGGTTAACTCCGACAATAAAAAAAGAGCGCGCTTAAACTGCATTAGCCATGTCCTGAGTATGATTCCCTACGAAAAAATGGATATAAAACCCATAGAACTTCCTGAACTACCAGACTATGAAGGCTATGTACGTCCGCCAATGAATTATCAAACCTTTATCCCTGAGAAGTATTAGCTTCAGAATGCCTTAGGATTCGTCCTGTTGTCCTTTAATATCCTCAATAGAATCAATATACTCACGTTCTTTTTGACTTACAATTCGTTTATACAACGCACTTGTTTCAAGCGCTAAAAAAACACCTACCAACAAAATTAAAACGGTAATAGCAAGAGTAATTAAAATGCCACTGCCTAAATTTCTTTCAAGGCTAACATAGCTTATATAAATAAAATAAAGAAAGTACAAACCAAAACAGAATAGCATTATTGAGAACACCATATTGCCAATCCAAAACAATTTACCCTGAAGTTCTAGTTTTTCATTTTTTGTATTGTAGAATTTCATGGTTTTTATCTGGTAAACAATACTTAGAACACCACCAAGAATAGCTGCCAGCAATAATAACATCTCGTATTCAAACTTAGTATTTTCTAAAATGAGAATACTATATGATACTACAATAACGAAAGCAACAATAGCTATGCTCAATACTAGTAACGTGATTTTAATGCCTTTTTTTAATTTCATGAATTAACTAAAAACTCCGCCTCAAAAAGCTTTGAAAAATGTTTCAAAAGTTTTTCTTTCACCTCTTGTTCATTTACCTTTTCAACACCCAATTCAACATTTAAAGAGCTTACCGCTTTACCCCGAATACCACAGGGAATAATATTATCGAAATACCCCAAATCTGCATTTACATTTAGTGCAAAACCGTGCATTGTAACCCAACGGCTTGCTCTTACACCCATAGCACAAATTTTACGGGCAAAAGGTGTACCTACGTCAAGCCAAACTCCAGTTTCTCCAGGACTTCTTTCTGATTTTAATCCATACTCCTCTAAAGTAAGAATTATCATTTCTTCTAAAAAACGGAGATATTTGTGTATATCGGTAAAAAAGTTTTCTAAATCTAAAATAGGATAACCTACGATTTGCCCAGGGCCATGATAGGTAATATCACCTCCTCTATTTATTTTATAAAATGTAGCTCCTTTAGCTTTAAGTTGATCTTCATTCAACAATAAATTTGACAAATCGCCGCTTTTACCAAGGGTATATACATGAGGATGTTCTACAAATAAGAAGTAATTTTGGGTTTCAAGGTTTGCATCCTCCCTCCTATTTTTAACCTTGGTATCAACAATAGCTTTAAATAAGTCTTCTTGGTAATCCCAAGTATCTTTGTAATCTTTAAAACCTAAATCTTGTAAGGCAACTTTTTTATTCATAGACTGCAAAATTACGACAATTTTGCATTTTAACTCTTCGGATTATTCAATATAACTAAGGCTGCAATAACACCTGGAACCCAGCCACAAAGCCATAGCAAAAAAACGATAATTATAGAACCACAACCCTTGTCTATAACGGCCAATGGTGGGCAAATAATAGAAAGAATAACTCTCCAAACACTCATAATAATTTTTTTAATGATTGATGATTACTAATTTGACGTTAATTTAATGCTTTTGTTACATTTAAGGCATAGGGATTAAAATTTTAGTTTCACATAAATTATAGTAGTTTAGTACTATGAGATTTTTGAGCCACTTATGCTTTTTTATTTGCTTTGGTTATATTTGGTTTTGCTCAATATAATTTTAACGGCTATGTAAATACCGAACGTTGGCAAGGCGACGTATATTTATCGGTAATTGAAGATTATCGGACACTTGAGAGTATTGATAATGAACAAATTATATCAAAAACATCAGTAGATAATAACGGCTTTTTTCAATTTTTAGGCGATCAACTTGAACCAGAAAACCGTATTTATAAATTACATGTAGATAATTGCGATACTTATAACCAAGACAGTAATCATTTTGATGGCCATTGCTTTGATAGTAAAGGTGTTTTGTTTATTGCAAAAAACACAGATACCATTAGCTTTCCACTTTCCTTTGATGCTGAAATGTTTTGCGATGTTCAATCTACAAATCCAAGAACTGCGGCTTTTATAAAAATTGATTCGCTAAAGGAAGAAATGAAGTTTGCCTATTCTGAATTTAGAAGTAGGGCCAACCGAGATCTTAACAACAAAAAATGGTTTAAAACACTTCAAGACTTTGGAGCACATTTAAATGAACCTCTCGCAGAATTATATATTTATGCTTTTCTATCTGAAAGAGGCAGTCCGTTTCATAACTATTATTTAGAGGATATAAAATCAAATATCTATTACGATAATCTGCTAGAAAGACTAAAAACCGCTTACCCAAACACAAGATATACTAAACAATACGAGGCAGAAATTACTTCGGACAAATATATTGCTACTCCTAATAAAGAATCGTCAAGTTTCAATTGGACATATTTATTAGTTGGTCTATTGGCAATTTCGTTAATTTTAAACTTCTGGTTTATTTCTAAAGCCAAAATGAAACGGAAACATGAGCAAAAAACAATTACCGACCAACTTACCAAACAAGAGCAAAACGTTCTAGAATTAATGCTTAAGGAGTATTCTAATAAAGAAATAGCAGAAGCACTTTTTATAAGCGTGAGTACTGTAAAAACACACATAAATAACATTTACAAAAAACTCAATGTTAACTCTAGAGAAGAAATTAAAATCCTGTTAGATAGATAATTACAAAATTCAACCTAGGTACTAGTCCCAATTTCAACCCCTTTATTACCTTATTTTTTTTACTGTTATTATGATGTTTGTTACCAATCATTAATCAAAAAAACAAACATTATGATGCATTTTAAATCTATCCAAAGTATAGGAACAATCAAATTAATAATACTTCTTGTAGTTACGTTAATTTCCAATTCCAATTTTGCACAAAACGACGTCTCCAGCACTAAGGTTGGCAATTTTACTTTTGAAGAAGAAATCATTGATTATGGAACTATTCAGCAAAATGACAACGGCTTAAGAACATTTAAATTCACGAACAGTGGTGATGCACCAATAGTAATTTCAAAAATTAAAACCACTTGCGGTTGTACTGTGCCTTATTATTCCAAAAAACCAATTCCTCCTGGTGAATCTTCCATGATTAATATCAAATATGCTACAAATAGAGTTGGTAGGTTTTCAAAAGCTATAACCGTTATATCTAACGCTGATATATCTCAAAAACGACTTCAAATAAAAGGTAACGTTATCTCTAAAAAAACTGTCTCACTAAACCAATAACCTTATGAAAAGTATTCTATTTTTATTCGTATTTGTATGTATTTTAACTTCAAAAGCACAAAACATTAACCAGGAAATTACTATCGAAGGAGAGTCACCTTTTTTACTTGGTAAAATTGATAAAAAAGGACTAACCTCAGTAAGTTATAAGTCATGGTTTTACCAAAATTTCAATAATTATGCGCTTGATAAAGCTACCCTAGAATCAATTGGCAAGAGGCTGAACGATTACACGATTACCCTTTTTATGGGCACTTGGTGCGGCGATAGCAAACGTGAAGTACCAAGATTCTATAAAATTCTTGAAACATGTAATTTCCCTAAAGAACAATTGAGCGTAATTGCCGTAAGCGGGAAACCTTACATGTACAAAAAAAGCCCTAACCATGAAGAAGCAGGGTTAAACATCCATCGTGTGCCTACTTTTATTTTTTACAAGAATGGACAAGAAATAAATCGTATTGTAGAGCATCCTGTAGCAACTTTAGAAAAAGACATCCTGAATATCATCACTTCAAATGATTATGAAAGCAATTACCAGATTGTTACCAAGATAAATACTATTCTTAAATACGAGGGGGTAAATGGATTGAGAAAAAAGCAAAAAAAGCTCGTAAAAAACTTCAAAGGAAAAGTAAACACTATGTTTGAACTTAATACTTACGGTAAAGTGCTTTATACTGAAAACCGAAAACAAGAAGCCATTGAAGTATTTAAATTGAACAATATGCTCTTTCCGGATAACCCGAGAAGCTACATGAGTTTAGCAAATACGTTAGGAGCAAATAAGAAAAAAGAAGAAGCCATTATGATACTTGAAAAAGCCCTAGAGCGCTTTCCTGATAATAAGGATTTGGCTAAAAACCTTGACATTATAAAATCAAACTAAACTTAGTGATATTTTATGAAACCGCTAGCGGTATAAAACCTAGCGGATTTTTGCACTTATTCTGTTAAATAATGTAATTTTGCAGCTTTAAATTATATAGCATGCAGCTTTCAGAACAAGAATTGGTACGTCGCGAAAAACTCGCAAAATTAAGATCCTTAGGCATAAATCCTTATCCAGCAGATTTGTTTCCTGTTAAACAGACGTCTAAAGACATAAAAACTGATTTTGAAGAGGGCAAAAAAGTGGTTATTGCTGGTCGCCTTATGTCACGCCGAATTCAAGGAAGTGCCAGTTTTGCTGAATTACAAGATAGCGAAGGCCGCATACAGGTATACTTTAACCGTGATGAAATATGTACAGGTGAGGATAAAAGTAAATACAACGACGTTTATAAAAAGCTTTTAGATATAGGTGATTTTATTGGTGTTGAAGGTGAACTTTTTAAAACTAAAGTTGGTGAAAAAACCGTGATGGTTAAAGATTTTACGTTGTTGAGTAAGGCATTGAAACCATTGCCACAACCTCGTGTGGATGTAGAAGGAAGAGTTCATGATGCGTTTACTGACCCAGAACAACGTTACAGGCAACGTTATGCAGATTTAGTCGTAAATCCTCATGTAAAAGATGTATTTGTAAAGCGCACTAAGTTATTTAACGCTATGCGCCAGTTTTTTAATGATGCGGGGTATTTTGAAGTAGAAACTCCTGTATTACAACCTATCGCTGGCGGAGCTGCGGCGCGACCTTTTATTACACATCATAATTCTTTAGACATTCCTCTATACATGCGAATTGCCAATGAATTATACCTAAAACGTTTAATTGTTGGTGGTTTTGATGGTGTGTATGAGTTTTCTAAAAACTTTAGAAACGAAGGGATGGACCGCACCCACAATCCTGAATTTACCGCTATGGAAATCTACGTAGCCTATAAAGACTACAACTGGATGATGGATTTCTGTGAAAAGTTATTAGAATACTGTGCCATTGCCGTAAATGGCACAACTAAAGCCACATTTGGCGCATATGAAATTGATTTTAAAGCGCCTTACCCAAGGGTAACTATGGCCGATTCTATCAAACATTTTACTGGTTTTGATATCACAGGAAAATCAGAATCTGAAATTCGTAAAGCGGCCAAAGATTTAGGTATTGAAGTAGATGACACTATGGGTAAAGGAAAGCTGATTGATGAGATTTTTGGTGAAAAATGCGAGGGTAACTACATACAACCCACATTTATTACAGATTACCCAAAAGAGATGAGCCCGCTGTGTAAGGAACACCGTGAAAACCCAGAACTAACAGAGCGTTTTGAGCTGATGGTTTGTGGAAAGGAAATCGCAAATGCTTACAGTGAGTTAAATGACCCAATAGACCAACGTGAGCGTTTTGAGCACCAATTAGAGTTAGCTAAAAAAGGTGATGATGAAGCTACCGCTACAATAGATTACGACTTTTTACGCGCACTAGAATATGGGATGCCTCCTACATCTGGAATGGGTATTGGCATGGATAGATTAATTATGTTTTTAACCAATAATCAATCTATTCAAGAAGTACTGTTCTTCCCACAAATGAAACCAGAGAAAAAACCTTTAGCCATTAGCGATGATGCTAAAACAATTTTAGAGATTTTGACCAAAGCCGAAAAATTAGAATTAGCAGATTTAAAATCACAATCTGGGTTATCCAATAAAAAATGGGACAAGTCTATTAAAGAATTGACTAAAAATAGTTTGGCAAAAGTTAAAAAAACCGAAGAAGGCTTGTTTGTGGAGCTGGACTAAATTTAAATACATTAAAACAAGAAAGCCGATGATTTTGTAGAAATATCAACGGCTTTTTCTTTAACTAAACTAAACTTAAACTAAACTGACACAAATAGACGAAATTTTATTCGAATCCTTACAACAGTTTAGAAATGTTTAACTTATCTAGTTAAATTTTTAAGATTTCCTTATGATTTATATATCAATAGCATATGAAAAAATTAGAATTTCTTCTGTCGTGTTGTGATAAACTTCAAACTCAATAATATTATCATGATTTACCTTTTCAATTGTCATGATGCTGTGGTTTTTCTTTGTTAGTACTCTAAACGAATTTTCAGCACTTTCGTAGAAATCAATTGATTCTTCATTCTATATAATATAGTTATTTTGCGAAAAACAATTTTAATAAATTCATATGTTAGAAATCTGTATTTCAGCGTCGAACTTGTGAAACTTGGTCAGGATACACATTAAAAACCTTTATATTTGCCCGATGTTCAAAAAAGCCCTATTTACTTTATATTTGTTCTGCGGCCTGTATTGTTTAGGTCAGGAGCGGGATAGTTTAGCCTTTAAAAATGGTATAGAAAGACCAAGCGTATTAACTACGCACCATTTCGGGATTTTTAGTTCTAGAATTAATCAAAATTTTAAAGTTGTTCCCATCAAAACGCCTGCTCTTTCCATAAATTATACGAGCGGCAATACGTTTCATCCTTTTGTAGAATCTTATTTTCCAAGAGATCCTGAAGTTAGAGAGCGACTAAGTAAAATAACATGGCACGATCGTCCTTTTAATTTCATTGACCAAGAGACCACACCCGCAGATTATATGAATATTGTTGTTGATGCAGTGATTAAGGAATTTAGAATAAACTACAATATTCCATTGGCCAAGGAACACGAATTGGCCATAACACTAAGATCTTATATTATATCCAAAGGTAAATACCCTTTTTCATTTTTTACAAGTGATGAAACTATAGAATGGTTTCATAGCAATGTAGCAGGTGGAGAAGACCCATTTGGGAGACGCTACTACGGCCTGAACCAAGTTAACTTTAGGTATTTAGATAGAAATGGGAGAATGCTTGAACTTAATACCAACGATTTTTTTATTGGTGGTATAGAGTTGAATCATTTTTACTATCCAGCATTTCTTAAGAATGAAAAGCGAAGGCTGTATTTCAACGTCGGAAACCACATAGGCATAAATACTTCTAGATTTAATAGGTCTTTAGATTATGGTATTTCTTTTAATGGTGTTAAAACTGTTGTTTTAAAAAACAAAAATGAGTTTAGTTTTGGGACTGGTACAAGCGTATTGCGTAAAAATTTCGTAAACTTTGGAAGTGATAACATAGATCTAGGAAACAACCTATTATTAGCCACTTTAGAAGGCCATATTGAATTTACAAAATACACCAAGAAAAAAAACTATAATGCATTCGGGATAAATTATCGTATCCAATCTCGCTTCAATAAAAAAGAAGAAGAAGGTTATTACAAGCTTATAGGAAAATGGCAAGAAATTAACGGTGGATGGCAAAACGGTGTAGCCACACTATATAAAGCACTATCCGATTGGAGCTTAATTTATACGTACGGCAGACCCAACTATAAATTATCACTATTCTTAAAGCAAGATTTGCTGGTTAACAATGCTCCTGATTTTCAAACTGGCATAAGTTTGAGCATTCCTTTTTCTCAAAAATAAATAATGTTGGTTTTGTTAATTTTCAGTTAAAACCAAATCATATTTTAAACCATTCTTTCTTTTTTCAGTCCTAACAACAAACAAATATTTTAAGACATGAAAAAACTTATAATGGTAGTATTGGCAATTTGCACAATACAGGTTGTAGCCGCACAAGGGCCCAACCAAAACAGAAAAGCAATGGCCAATTTAGAGCCAGAGGAAATTGCAACATTGCAAACCAAAAAAATGACCTTACACTTAGATTTAACAGATGCCCAACAGCAAGACATCTACAAAATCAATTTAGAAAATGCCAAACTGCGAAAAGCCCATATGGTTGAAAGAAAAGCAAGAAAAGAAAACAGCGAAGCTAGTAAACCTACCAAAGAAGAGCGTTTAGCTATGGCAAACAAAATGCTAGACCATAAAATTGAGGTGAAAGCCAAAATGAAAAAGATTTTAAACGAAGAACAGTATACCAAATGGGAAACCGCTATGGCTAAAAGAGAAAGAAAAATGAAAGATAAAGGCCAAAAAAAGCGTGCTGGCAAAAAAGTATAAACAGAGTTTGAGTTTTGTTTAGTTTAGTGATTTTTTTGATAGAAAAGCACCTCATTAGGGAGGTGCTTTTTTTTATAAATTTTTTACTGCTCTATTTACTGCATTAATAGTAAAATCTAAGTCCCCATAAGTCAAAGCATCCGTAATAAACCAAGTTTCAAAAGCACTTGGCGCAATATATACACCCTCGTTAAGCATGCCGTGAAAGAAAGATTTAAAGGTATGATTATTCCCTTTAGCTGCTGTTGTAAAATCGTAAACTTCACTTCCATCAAAATGAACAGAAATCATAGAGCCCACACGATTAATAGTGTGAGGAACATTGTTATCATGTAGCGCTTTAGTAATACCTTTATGTAAATATTCTGTTTTTTCAGATAAGCGATTAAACACTTCAGCATCACTATTCAATTCAGTTAACATTGCTAGACCTGCTGCCATAGCCAACGGATTACCACTAAGTGTTCCGGCTTGATACACAGGACCCAAAGGCGCTAAATGATTCATAATTTCGCTTCTAGCGGCAAAAGCACCAACGGGCAAACCACCACCGATAACTTTTCCATAGCAGACAATATCCGCATTTATTCCATAAAGTTCCTGAGCACCACCTTTTGCCAGTCTAAACCCTGTCATGACCTCATCAAAAACTAATAAGATATTGTGTTTATCGCATAACGACCGTAAAGACTCCAAAAAACCTTCTTTTGGCGGAATACATCCCATATTCCCTGCAACAGGCTCAATAATAATACAGGCAATCTCATCTTTGTTTACATCAATTAAAGTCTCAACATTTTTTATATCATTATAGTTGGCTAGCAACGTGTCTTTTGCAGTGCCTTGTGTAACACCTGGGCTATTTGGCGTTCCAAATGTACTGGCACCACTACCTGCTTGAATTAAAAACGAATCGGAATGCCCATGATAACAGCCTGCAAACTTGATGATTTTATCTTTCCCTGTAAAACCTCGTGCCAACCGAATAGCGCTCATACAGGCTTCAGTACCAGAATTCACGAAACGAATTTTATCTATGTTTGGCACCATCGAAACCGCTAATTGTGCAATTTTTGTTTCAATTTCAGTAGGCATTCCAAAGGACGTTCCCTTTTTTGCCTTTTCAATTACAGCATTTACTACCGGCTCATAAGCATGCCCTAATATCATTGGTCCCCAAGAGTTAATATAATCTATCAAACGATTATCGTCTTCATCATATAAATAAGCACCTTTGGCTTCTTTTACAAAAACCGGGGTACCTCCAACACCTTTAAATGCTCTCACAGGAGAATTCACCCCTCCAGGTATTACTTTTTCCGCGTCGGTAAATAATGCGCTACTTCGTTTATAAATCATTTGGATTGTATTCTATTTTACTTTTAACTCTTGTCCAAGCATTATATTAGTCCCCTTAATATTATTAAGGTTTTTCAATTCTTCGACGGTTAAATTATAACGTTTGGAAATATTATACAATGTATCGCCTTTAGCGACAACATGAACTGTGTTGTTATACTCTTCTTCAAATTTACGTTCTGATGAATTTCTACCCAGTACCTCATCATCATATTTATACAATTCGTAACGTTCTATTAAACCTATTAGCTTCTGGGGATACTTCCTATCCGTTGCATAACCTGCAGCTTTCAACCCCCTAGCCCATGCTTTGTAATTTGAAACATCTATATCGAATAAACCTGCGTAACGCTTTCTTGAGGTTAAAAACAACGAATGATCTCTAAAGGAATACTTCGCACTATTATATTTTCTAAAGCACTCGCCCTTTTTATCATCATCATGATAAATTTTGGCGCCTGTCCATGTATGGCATTTTATTCCAAAGTGATTGTTTGCTTCCACAGAAAGTCTGCCTTTTCCTGACGAAGACTCTAAAATACCTTGAGCCAGCGTAATACTTGCTGGAATGTTATACAGCGTCATCTCTTTTTGAGCAATATCCTTGTAGGCCTCAATGTAATCTTCCGTAGAACTTATTGCAGGAGCTGGGGCTGTATTTTCAACTTTCGTATTCTCTGTTTTATTTTTTTCAACAACGACACGTTCTGTCTGCGTTTTTTGAGATTTTTTGGTAACCACCGTTTTTTTAGAACCACAACTAAACACTATAAAACTTAGTGCAACTATAAATACTGCTTGTTTCATTAAACTTGTATTAAGGGTAATTGTTTTGTTTTTAAAAAAGCATTCATACCTTCAATGCCTTGCAATCCTCCAGTATGTATTGCCAAAATTTTAGAACCATTTGGAAAAAAACCTCTTTGGATTAAATCAAAAATACCATACATCATTTTTCCAGTATAAACTGGATCTAGTTGAACATCATGTTCCGATTTAAACGCATTGATAAAGTTCACCAAATTTGAATTTATTTTAGCATAGCCTCCAAAATGATAGTTGGTAACCAAGTCCCAATTGGTTTTTGATACAAATTTACTAATATCTTCATGTAAAAACGAACCTTTTAGGGCAGGAAATCCTAAAACTTGTTGACGAGGTTTTGAACAATTGATAAGCCCTGAAATAGTTCCGCCGGTACCAACTGCGCAACACACAAAATCAAAACTTTTATCATCATTAGCTAATATTTCTTCGCATCCTTTAATGGCGAGAGTATTGGTGCCACCTTCAGGAATAAGATAAAAGTTTCCAAATTCTTTTTTCAATACTTCTAAAAATGCAGAAGTAGTCTTTTCCCGATACACATCCCGAGGTACAAACTTTAATCGCATGCCGTTGTCTTGCGCAAATTGTAATGTTGGGTTAGTTTTTACGTTATACTGAAGTTCCTCTCCCCTAATTACACCAATGGTTTTAAACCCCAAAATATGTCCAGCTGATGCTACCGCCGCAATATGGTTTGAAAAGGCCCCACCAAATGTCAATAATGTATTAAAACCTAATTGCTCTGCCTCTTTTAAGTTGTACTTTAACTTTCGGTATTTATTTCCAGAAACAAATGCATGCAACTTATCTTCACGTTTCAGGTACAACTCAATTTTAGCTTCTTCCGGAAGTTTAATGTGTTGGTTTACAGAATGTTCAAAATAAAAACGCATTATTTCATAAATAATTTAGAAAACTCCAAAACTTTCGACAGCTCAAGTAACTTAAATCATGCTCTTTAGCATATGCTTCCCTTTCAAAAGATATATTTCTGTAGGCTCTTTCCCGATTTTGGTAATATGCAAACCTAATCAAAAATTCTAGCATGTACCATATGTAAAAAGGAAGAACCAATAACTCCAATTGTTGTTTTAAATGGATTTTCTCATGATTAATTAATACTCTGCTAGATTTTGATGCCGCTGTACTCAAAAAAATAAACGGAAAAATAGAAATCCCCGTATAACCCTTTGGAACTAAATATTTAACAACTAAAATCATTATTTAAAGAAATGTCAAAAACCAAACCATAACATAATTCTTTAAAATTAAATATCTTTGTTATATATGAAAAAGATTATTCCGCTTGAAGAAGGCGATTATTATATGACACCTGAAGGTTATCGTTGTTTTACCGAGCAGTACCATTTAAAGCGAGGGTTTTGTTGCGAGAGTGGATGCCGGCATTGTCCGTATGGTTATGATAAAAAAAGAAACGCCATACAACGCTAATTTTTAACATAATATGGTATGATTATTGATATAATATCACCAAAAAGGTCATATCTTTATTAAAGCTGAAAATCAACATAAAATACTTTTGCTATGAAAAAAATCTTTAAAACTCTTCCGTTACTTGCGCTTCTTATCGTGGCAACCTCATGTTCATCTGTTCGTGTTTCTACGGATTATGATAGAAAAACGGATTTCAATTCATTTAAAACCTTTGCGTTTTTTAAAACAGGTATTGATAAAGCCGAAATAAACGATATTGACAAACGCCGAATATTACGCGCCATTGAAGCAGAATTATTGGCTAAAGGATTTACCAAATCTGAAGACCCAGATATACTTATCAGTATTTTTACAAAATCCAACCAACGTGTAGACGTCTACAATAATGCCTGGGGCATGGGTGCCTGGGGCTGGGGCGGATGGGGTCCTTGGGGTTGGGGTGGCTTTGGTCCTGGCTGGGGCTGGGGCTGGAACCAGCAACCTGCAGTATCCACGAGAACTGAGGGGGTTTTATTCGTTGATTTAATTAACGCTAAAAAGAAAGAACTCGTGTGGCAAGGTATGGGCACCGGTTTTTTAACAAGAAAGTCTGAGAAAAAAGAAGAACGCATTAAAGAATTTGTTGCAAAAATTATGGAACAGTATCCTCCAGAAGCTGAAAAATAAAAATGTGAAAAAAGCGACTCAGTGGAGTCGCTTTTTTATTACATCGCAATATCATTTTCCTTTTCGTAAGGAACCGGAATACCAGTATCATCAATTAATTGACGAATACCGCTCTCAATACCTCTACTAATAACTGTAATAGACATATAGGCCTGCTTCATCTTCAAAAAGTTTTTCCTTATTCTCACCAATAGCTCGCATAGTGTGAAATACCCAGAAAATCAAAGCACTAAAAAAAAAGTGTTTTACAATAAATTCTTGAATTAAACACCTATGACTAGTTTGATTTTTGCGCGTAAATAAATCTACTAAACACATACATAAGAATATTATAACACCTCTTTAAGAAAAAAAATAATTTTAAAATGGAAATCTTCTGAATAACGGACTTTGATAAGCAGCTATTTAAATTTTGAAAGAAATGCTAAAAAATAAATATTTTAATGAATAATTCGTATTTTTAGATGTGTTTTTAATATGAATTTTAAAGATGTCGGATATAATTGAATCAAACGAAATACTACAAAAGCTTCCAAAGCATTTAAAACAGTTTATAAAACCCCAAAATTATGATGCTTATTCATCAATCGATCATGCTGTATGGCGTTATGTAATGCGAAAAAATGTAGACTTTTTAAGTAAAGTTGCCCATAGTTCTTATTTAGATGGTTTAAAGCACACTGGCATTTCAATAGATAGCATCCCAAATATGTATGGGATGAATCGTATTTTAAAAGATATAGGTTGGGCTGCGGTAGCGGTAGATGGGTTTATTCCGCCAAATGCTTTTATGGAGTTTCAAGCCTATAATGTTTTGGTTATTGCGAGCGATATAAGGCAATTAGAACATATTGAATATACACCTGCCCCAGATATTATTCATGAAGGTGCAGGACACGCGCCAATTATTGCCAACCCTGAATATGGAGAGTATTTAAGGCGCTTTGGGGAAATTGGATGTAAAGCGATTTCATCAGCAAAAGATTATGAGCTGTATGAAGCCGTAAGGCATTTATCTATCATAAAAGAAGCCCCAAATTCCACCAAAGCAGCTATTGTTTCTGCAGAAAAAAAGGTAGAAGCTTTACAAGAAAACATGGGCGAACCGAGTGAAATGGCACTAATAAGAAATTTACATTGGTGGACGGTAGAATATGGACTGATAGGCTCTATTGAAAACCCTAAAATTTACGGTGCTGGCTTACTATCATCTATTGGCGAAAGTGCTTGGTGCATGACGGATGACGTTGAAAAACTGCCATACAACATCAATGCTACCTTTAAAGATTTTGATATTACTAAGCCACAACCTCAGCTATTTGTTACACCAGATTTTGCACATTTAAGCTTAATTTTAGAAGAGTTTGCAAACACGATGGCACTACGTAGAGGCGGACTTTCAGGAGTGAATAAATTAATTGAATCCAACGCATTAGGCACTGTTGAATTAAGCACAGGGTTGCAAATTTCAGGTATTTTTGAAACTGTACTTGCGTACGAAGGCAAACCGATTTACATACAAACTACTAGCGAAACTGCACTTGCTTATAGAGAAAAAGAACTAGTTGGGCATGGGACAAATACCCATAGAGATGGTTTTGGATCACCTATCGGAAAATTAAAAGGTATCAATATCGCTATTGAAGACATGAGCCCTAGAGATTTGGCCGCTTATGATATTTATGAAGGACAAACCATTACATTAGAGTTTGAAGGCAACCTTAAAGTTTCAGGTGAAATTATTACAGGAAAACGTAATCTACAAGGAAAAATCATCCTGATTAGTTTAAAAAATTGTACAGTAACGCATAATGAAACCGTTTTATTTAAACCAGAATGGGGCGTTTACGACATGGCGGTTGGCAAGGATATTGTTTCAGCATTCTCAGGACCTGCCGATTATAATAGTTTTGATTTGATAACGCACATACCTTCTACACAAACTATTAATATTGATAAATCTGAAGAACGCATTGCACTTGAGATACTTTATCAACAGGTTAGAGACTACAGAGAATGCAGAAACAACACTATCTCTAGAAATGAAGTGCTAGAAGAATTGATAGAACACCATCCTATAGATTGGTTACTGCCTGTTGAGCTTTACGAGTTATCTCAATTGGATAATGAAACAGAACTTGCAGAAAAAATATTGAAACATCTTAATACTATTAAGCAAAACAAGCCTGAGGTGGGGCATTTAATTGACGATGGATTGGAGATTATAAATACTAAAAAAATTAATAGCTAAAATTACATTAGCTCCAAGATTACTTCAGGGCAGCAAGTAATATTCCGCAATAAATTAAAATAACATAAAGGGTTGATTACCTAAATCGTTTTAAGGTGTTTTTTGTAAACTCACTCAACACCAACCTACCACTAATTTTAGCACGTTCAATTAATAGTTTATCCCAATCTTCAGTACCTTTCCACATTATTTTTTTCATTTCGGCTAAGGCTTCTGGATTGTAACCTGCCACTTTTTCGGCCAATGTTTTTACCGCATCATCTAACGCTGCAGTAGTTTCGAAAACATCAGCGTATAAACCTTTTTCTTTTGCGAATTCAGAATCGTAAAACGTTTCGGCATCAATACTCATTTGCGACATGGCTATTTTACCTATTTTTCTGGATACAACAGGCTCTATCACAAAAGGGCCAATACCAATACTTAATTCACTTAACCGAATAGATGCATATTTAGTAGCTAAACAATAATCAGTTGCGGCTGCTAAACCTACTCCACCACCAACGGTTTTACCTTGCACCCGCCCAATAATCAGTTTAGGGCATTTACGCATTGCGTTTATTACGTTAGCAAAGCCAGAAAAAAACTGCATACCTTTTTCTTCATTATCTATTGCTATAACCTCATTAAAACTGGCGCCTGCACAAAACGTTCTATCACCACCACTTTTTAAAACAATAACTTTTACATTTTCATTTTGTCCGGCTTCTTTTATTTTTTGCTCTAATTTGGATAGAATATCACTGGGCATTGAATTTCTATTTGGGTGAAAAAATTCAACATATCCTACATTGTTATTAACAGTAAGCGATACACAAGCTTCCATAAACACACTATTTTTAAAGGTTGAATATACATAAAAAATTAATGCTTGTTAATGCAACTTTTGTTACCTAGGCTTTTAAAAAAAATAAAGTAATTTGCATAAAAAATTAGACTATGGGATTATTAGATTTTCTATTTGGAAATAAAGACAATATGATAAAAGATTTTAAAACTAGAGATGCAATTATAATAGATGTTCGCACTATTAAAGAATTTAAGCAAGGTGCTATCTCAGGTTCTAAAAACATCCCTTTACCTACCATTAAATCTAAAATTGAGGATATTAAAAAATATAACAAACCAGTAATTACTTGTTGTGCAAGCGGAATGCGTTCTGGCAGTGCTGCTTCAATTTTAAAAAATAACGGTATTGAAGCTATTAACGGTGGAGGCTGGATGAGCTTAAATAGTAAGCTATAATTTAAGACCTTTTAATTCTTCGATAGATTGAATTGAGTTTTCGTTATATTTTAAAGTCCAACCTAGTGAATTGGTTAAAATATAAAATTTAGAAAGTTCACTTATTAATCTGTTTTTAGCATTAGATTTTAAATCAGAAGCTTCTATCTTCTTCTTCAAAACGTCTTTTACCGTTTTATTAATCTCGTTATAATCTTTAGCTTCAAAGGGATTTAAATAATCGTCTTGTACATCATAATATTCCAAATCTGGGTATACTTTAAGTTCTTCTTCTGGAATATTGGTAATGGTAAGTGTTTTGCTAACTTCATCAATAGCAAACTTTATCTTACTCAAATCATAAGTTATAGTAACTTCAGCGTTTACAACAACTAAGGCCTTTTTTTCTGCAGATAGTAAATCTCCAAAAATATCTTTTGAGTTTTTATAAGTGAACACCTCGCTAAAATGCCCCTCGGTAACCACCAATTTACCAACGTTACTAATCTGTTCTTGTATTAATACAGAACTTTCTTTTAACTCTAACCTTTCTTCCTTTTTATCACCGCAATACTTAAACGTAAATAACACAACCAAAGTGATAATAACACCAAATAGAATTTTTCGCATACCCTAATTTAGAAATAATTTTAGAATAATCTTGATAGCTGTGAAAACGAGACACAAAAAAACATCAGTCTCCTTCGACTATGAAGTCTAACTAATGCACCTCTGTTATCTTTAAATAACACCACAAATGTATATGTTTTATTAAGCTAGATGTTTATGCTATTATCAACTAGCCTTTAAATTGTTTGAGCATTCCCGCTACGCGCCGGCTAAAAGTTAAAAAAAAGAAAAAACACCAATTACGCTTTCTATTGAATTTTGTAACTGATGTTTTCTGTATGAACTGATTAATAGCAAAATAAATTTAACCACTAATAGTGTTTCATTTATTAAATAATCGATTAAATGTTACAAAAAAAGATTAATCGTGTTAAAACTTAATATTTGGGTACTTCTCATTAAAGCTTTTTATCGTTTTATTTAATTTTTTGAGAAATTTTATATGAGCTTGTGAATTCGCATTGAAAGCTTTGTGCGTTAGCCCTTTTTGAATGCTATCAACCTCATCCATAATTTTATAAGCTGTATTACATATCCAAACAAATTTAAACTGCTGCCAAATATAGCTTATAGCCGTTTGATTTGGATGAATCATATCTTCAGCATAAAACCGATAATCTCTTAATTCATCCATCATAATTTCGTAGGACGGAAAGTAGTAAACTTTATTTTTTACAGTATTAATTACATTATGAATAGCACTCACTAGATGCGCTTTACTTTGAGTGTTTTCAATAAAACCATCTTTTAAGTGTCGTATTGGGGAAACCGTAAAGATGATCTCTGCATTTGAATTTACAGAGCTAATTAACGTTACAATATTTTGCAACGATTGTTTCACTTCTTCAACCGATAATAATCGTTTTTCAAATTCTTTTTGTGGAACCTTGTGGCAGTTCGCTACTATGCTATTAGCTTCTAACAAACGATATACCCAAGAAGTACCACATGTGATAATAATATGCGTCGCTTTTTGAATATTAGTTTTAGTAAGCCTAATTTGAGTATTTAAATCTTCTAAAAGATGTTCTTTTGAAATATTACTCAATTTAGAATGTGCATCAAAACAATGCCATTGTTCATTATGATAAAAAATATCAGATTCTGAATATACCTTCTCATTTACTGCCAGAGACAAAAGCGTCTCAATCGCATTGTGATGAAATAAAATGCCAAAAGGATTTTGTACGTTCTTAAACTTAAAATAATCAAACTTTTTACCAATATTTTCTGAGAAGCACGAACCTAAAAGCAAAATATTAGACTCGTAATTTATTAGATTATCAGCCCGTTTTGATAGTGGTATTTTGGTTTGAAGGTTCATTGAAAGAATTTTTGATGTAACGTTCTAAGTCTTTTTTAGTCTAACTTTTTTAAAGTTGTAAATTATGGCAAAAAACAAGACAATTACACTGTTAAAACTCAAACTTATCAAGTTCTACAAATGTGAAATAAGAACATTCCATAAAATACTGGGCATGAAATAGTTTATTTCACAAATTCTCTAGCGGCTTCTAAAGCGTCATTAATCCCACTCGGATTCTTACCTCCGGCAGTTGCAAAGAAAGGCTGGCCACCACCTCCACCTTGGATGTGTTTACCAAGTTCTCTCACCACTTGTCCTGCGTTTAAACTTTTACTAGCCACTAATTCTTTTGAAATATAGCAAGATAATAACGCTTTCCCGTTTTGTTCCGTAGCTAATAATAAAAAGAGATTATCAAACTTGCTCCCCAGTTCGAAGGCTACATCCTTTAATCCGCCAGCATCTAAATCGAGTTTTGTGGCTAAGAATTGTATCCCATTAATATCCTGAAGTTCGCTCTTGAGTTCATTCTTAATACTTTGGGCTTTATCCTTTAACAACACCTCTATTTGCTTTTGTAAACTCGCATTTTCCTCTTGCAATTTTTGAAGCGCTTTTACGGGTTCTTTAGCGTTATTCAATAAGTCTTTCATTTCAAAATAAGTCTTATTGTTTTCAACATAAAAGTCCTTCACTGCATCATTTGTAATGGCCTCAATCCTTCTAATACCAGCAGCAACAGCACCCTCAGATATTATTTTAAAATGCCAGATGTCAGCAGTATTGTCCACATGTGTACCACCACAAAGTTCTATAGATTTTCCAAAGCGTATAGAACGTACGGCATCACCATATTTCTCTCCAAATAAACTCATAGCACCATCAGCAATTGCTTCCTCTTTTGGCACATTACGCTTTTCTTCCAAAGGTAATTTACCTTCAATTCGTCTATTTACAAAATTCTCTACATCTTGCAGTTCCTCAACCGTTAATTTCGAAAAATGCGAAAAATCAAATCGTAAGTACTTAGAGTTTACGGCGCTTCCTTTTTGCTCAACATGGGTTCCTAAAACCTCACGCAGTGCTTGGTGCAACAAATGTGTAGCGGTATGATTGCATTCTGTTCTATGGCGCTGCTTAGAATCGACAACAGCTTTAAACGTCTCATCTAAATGTTTAGGTAGGTTTTTTGTAAAATGTATGATAACATTGTTCTCTTTTTTGGTATCTACAATATAAATTACATCACCATGTATGTCTTCTAAATAACCTTTATCCCCAACTTGTCCGCCTCCTTCAGGGTAGAAAGGCGTTACATTAAATACCAGTTGATACATATCGCCTTCTTTTTTAGAAGATACTTTTCTGTACCGTGTTAGCCTAACATTGGCTTCTAATGTATCGTATCCAATAAATTCTTCATCGGTATCATCAATTAAAATCGTCCAATCATCTGCAGAAGTCTCACTGGCAGCTCTGGAACGGTTTTTTTGCTTTTGCAGCTCTTCTTCAAAGCTTTTTTCATCTAACTTTAAACCTTTTTCCGAAAGGATAAGGGAAGTTAGATCGATAGGGAACCCATAAGTGTCATATAATTCAAAAGCTTTTTCTCCTGAAATGGTATCGCCTTTGGTTTCCTCAACAATGCGATTTAATAATACCAAGCCTTGTTCTAAAGTTCTTAAAAAAGAATGCTCTTCTTCCTTAACTACATTTTCAATCAGTTGTTTTTGAGCTTTTAATTCAGGAAAAGCTGTTCCCATTTGGTTGCTCAAAACATCAACTAGTCTAAATATAAAAGGTTCTTTTTTATCTAAAAATGTAAAACCATATCGCACCGCACGTCTCAAAATTCTTCTAATAACATATCCTGCACCAGTGTTGCTAGGTAATTGCCCATCAGCTATTGAAAAAGCTACAGCTCTTACGTGATCAGAAATTACGCGGATAGCAATATCTACCTTTTCATCACTACCATATGTTTTATCAGTAATAGTTTCAATTTCTCGAATTAGTGGCGTAAACACATCGGTATCGTAGTTAGACTGTACACCTTGTAAAACCATGCAAAGGCGCTCAAAGCCCATTCCTGTATCAATGTGTTTATTCGGTAAGGTTTCAAGAGAACCATTGGCTTTTCGATTGTACTGCATAAAAACCAAATTCCAAATTTCCACAACCTGTGGGTGGTCTTTATTTACCAAATCCTTACCTGATATTTTTGCTTTTTCTTCCGCAGATCGAATATCAACGTGTATCTCGCTACAAGGCCCACACGGACCTTGGTCTCCCATTTCCCAGAAGTTATCTTTTTTGTCTCCTTTAAGTATTCGGTCCTCAGCAATATGGGCTTTCCAAAAATCATAAGCTTCGGTATCCATTTCAGTACCATCTTCTGCATCACCTTCAAAAACAGTTACATATAAAATATCTTTATCAATACCAAAAACCTCCGTAAGCAACTCCCAAGCCCACGCAATCGCTTCTTTTTTAAAGTAATCGCCAAAACTCCAGTTTCCCAGCATTTCAAAAAGCGTGTGGTGATAGGTATCATAGCCTACCTCTTCCAAATCATTATGCTTACCAGAAACCCTTAAACACTTTTGAGTATCTGCTATTCTATTGTTTTTAGGTTCTGCATTTCCCAAAAAATACTCCTTAAACGGTGCCATTCCAGAATTTACAAACATCAGGGTAGGATCGTTTTTCAAAACCATAGGCGCCGATGGCACAATAGTATGTTTTTTACCTTCAAAAAAACTTAAAAATTTAGATCTTATGTCTTGAGATTTCATAGATGTAATTACACTATTATTCGTTAAATTATAGTATTTGTAAAACAATTTTTATCTTTACTTTTGGTTTTTGCATAAAACTATCCTACAGGCAGCAAAAATAGTATAATTTAAGGAATGAGTAAGGTAAAATATTATTACGATCCAGAATCGCTTTCCTATCGGAAAATTGAGCGTAAAAAACGCAATACCTTTAAGTACATAATGGTATTCTTGCTGGCTTCCGCACTTTTTGCCTTTTTGTTCGTTATAATAGCAGGGCATTATTTTGAATCTCCCAAAGAAAAAGAGCTTAAGCGAGAGCTTACCAACATGCAATTACAGTTTGATTTGTTGAACAAAAAAATGAAGGAAGCTGAAACTGTTTTAGCCAATATTGAAGATAGGGACAATAATATTTATCGTGTTTATTTTGAGGCAAACCCAATTCCTGAAGAACAAAGACGTGCAGGTTTTGGTGGTATAAATAGGTACAAAGATTTAGAAGGCTATGATAATTCTTCACTTATCATAGAAACTAATAAGCGCTTAGATATTTTGCAGAAACAAATAGTGGTACAGTCTAAATCGCTTGATGAAATAGCGATTTTGGCTGAAGAAAAGGAAAAACTACTAGCTGCAATACCCGCTATACAACCTGTAAGCAATGAGGACTTAACACGAATGGCATCTGGCTACGGTATGCGGTCGGATCCATTTACTAAAGCAAGAAAAATGCATTGGGGTATGGATTTTACCGCTCCGCGTGGCACACCTATTTACGCTAGTGGTGATGGCGTTGTGGTTCGTGCAGATTCTGGTTCAAGCGGTTATGGCAAACATATTAGAATAGACCATGGCTTTGGCTACGTTAGCTTATACGCACACCTTTACAAGTATAACGTTAGAAAAAACCAAAAAGTAAAACGCGGAGACCTTATTGGTTTTGTAGGTAGCACAGGACGTTCTGAAGCACCACACTTACATTACGAAATTTTTAAGGATGGTAACCGTATTAATCCTATTAACTTTTACTACGGAAGTTTAACCGCAGAAGAGTTTAGCGAACTCTTGGAGCGCGCTTCACTAGAAAATCAATCTCTCGACTAATGCATATAGATTTACCCGAAAAACGATATTATGGAATTGGCGAAGTTGCCAAAGCTTTTGGGGTAAACACCTCTTTAATTCGTTTTTGGGAAAAAGAATTCGATATTTTAAAGCCCAAGAAAAATGCTAAAGGTAATCGTAAATTCACACCAGAGGATATTAAAAATCTAAAGTTTATTTATCATCTAGTTAAAGAACGTGGCTTTACTTTAGAAGGTGCCAAAATTCATTTAAAAGAAGAAAAAAAGTCGGCTTTAAGTACGTTTGAAATTGTAAGTAAATTAGAGGACATAAAAAGTCAATTGATTAAAATTAAAGACCATCTTTAATCGCATTTTTAAGTTTTGAATATTAAAAAAATACTCAAAAGAAATAAGTAACTTTTTTATAACTTTCGAGTCTAACAAATATCACTAACATTTAACAAACCTATTATCATGAAGAAATTTTTGCCATGGATTATTATTGGAATTATAGTATTAGGACTGTATTCTTGGGGAAAAAACTTTAACAACACTGCTGTAAATCTAAAAGAAGAAGCCACAAAAACATGGGCCAATGTAGAGAGTAGTTACCAACGCAGAAATGACCTAATTGGCAACTTAGTAAAAACAGTTCAGGGAGCAGCTGATTTCGAAAGGGGAACCCTAAAAGATGTTATCGAAGCGAGAGCTAAAGCTACATCAATGAATATTGATCCATCGAATTTAACACCAGAACAAATTGCTAAATTTAGTGAAGTACAAAGCGGACTATCAGGTGCTTTAAAAAGTCTTTTAGTAACCGTGGAACGGTACCCTGAGTTAAAAGCGAACCAAAACTTCTTAGAGTTACAAGCGCAATTAGAAGGTACTGAGAACAGAATTAACGTTGCACGAGATAGGTTCAATGAAGCAGTAGAGCCTTATAACAAACACATCAAAACATTCCCAAACTCATTGCTTGCAGGCGTTTTAAATTTTGATGACATGAGTTATTTTAAATCTGAAGCTGGAGCCGAAAATGCACCAGATGTAAATTTCGATTTTAAATAATCCTATTATAAACAAAATAACATTATGTCCACTAACATTGAAGCATTTCTTACGGCCGATGAAGAACAGGAGATTGTTGAAGCAATTCGACAAGCAGAATTAAATACTTCTGGAGAAATTCGTGTGCATATAGAACACACTTGCAAGGGTGATGCTACAAATCGTGCTTTAGAGGTGTTTCACTTTCTAAAAATGGACAATACTAAACTGCAAAACGCCGTTTTAATTTATGTTGCTGTGGAAGACAAAACCTTCGTAATTTATGGCGACAAAAGGATTAATGATGTTGTTGAAAAAGAGTTTTGGGATAGCACAAAAAACATTATCCAGTCAAATTTTAAAAATGGGAATTTTAAACAGGGATTAGTAGAAGGAATTTTAAAATCTGGTGAACAATTACAGAAACATTTTCCGTATACTGACAACGACAAGAACGAACTTACTAACGAAATTTCTAAAGGATAAAGGTTGGTATGGGGTATTTAGTATGCAGTATTCAGTCGCAGTCGCAGTCGCAGTCGCAGTTTAAAGTGAAAAATAAATTCATATATACTTTACTAACGCTTTTATTTTCTTTTAACGCTTTATTTGCTCAGTTTGATATTCCTGAAAAACCAAAGTTTCAAACTAGCGTTTACGATTATTATAAGTTATTAACACCTTCACAAAAAAATAGCTTAGAACAAAAGCTTATCAAATACTCCGACACTACTTCAACTCAAATTGTTGTAGCAATAATCGCTTCTACTAAAGGAGAAAATATTAATTATTTAGGAGCACAATGGGGTGAAAAATGGGGTATTGGCCAGGAAAAAGAGGATAATGGCGTTCTTATTTTATTAGCAAGAGATGATAGACGCATTGCTATTAACACTGGTTACGGCGTAGAGCATTTACTCACGGATGCTATGTCTAAACGCATCATTGAGCGCGACATTATTCCTTACTTTAAACAGAATGATTACTACGGCGGACTGAACAGAGGTGCTGATGCCATTTTTGAAGTGATGAACGGCGAATATAAAGGTACACGGCAATCTACCGAAGGCAGTGGTTTTCCTGTTGGATTGATATTCATGTTGTTCTTTATTTTTATCATCATTTTAATTTCTGTATCCAAAAACAGACGCGGTGGGGGAGGAAGTGGAGGAAGAACAGGTGGTGTTGATGGACGAGATTTATTAGAGGCCATAATCTTAAGTAACATGGGGCGCGGTAGCTATCGCAGAGGCTCTAGCGGCTGGGGTGGCAGCTCTCGTGGCGGCGGCTGGTCATCTGGAGGAGGTGGCGGTTTTGGTGGTGGCTTCGGCGGTGGTGGCTTCGGCGGCGGCGGTGCTTCTGGGGGCTGGTAAAACTATGCAGATAAAATAAGACTTCATATAAACGCATAAAAAAAAGAGAGATTGATATCTCATCTCTCCTTTTTATTCAAACTCGTTTTATTGCACTAGGAAATAGCACTATTTATCCATTTCCGCTTTTAAGATTCGTTTTATACCATTATTGGACATGTGGCCTAGTTTTGGCTTTACCACATTTCCTTGTCTATCCACCAATGTGTAATGCGGGATTCCTGAAATATTAAATTTCTGCACTAAGTAATTCCACTCATCGTCTGAAACCCTATAGTGTTCTCCTTTAATATTAGCGATAGCGTTCTTCCATGTAGCTTCAGGAGAAGTTTGATTGGTTATATATAAAAACACAACATCTTCATCGGCCATTTCTTCTTTTAACGGTACAATTCTTTTTATACCAGATTTACATGGGCCGCACCATGTTGCCCAAAAATCTACGTAAACTACTTTCCCTTTAAATTTTTTAAGCATGGCTTCAAATAATTCATCGCCTTCCCTTTTTTCTACATTGTGTATTGTATATCCTCCTTTGGTCTTGTTGTGCTCTATCTTTTCTTTGATTTGCTGATTGCAAAACGCCAAATAGTCTTTTAAAAATGAGGTTTGCAACTCTTTCTGAGCAATAGCTAGCTTATTACCTTCATAAAACTTGTAATCTTCAAACTTTTTACACAGGGTTTGCATTCTCATGACATCCTGCATAAAGGAATTTTGCGTTCCAAAAAATGCTTGCATCTTCTCATCACGAACTTTATTCAACCGTTCTCTAAAAATTTCAGAACTATGCTCCATATATTTAGTATTAAACGTATTGATAGCACTAGCAAATTGTTTGTTAAATAAACGTTCTTCTTCAATTTCTACAGGTGTTTTTAAAACGTTTAACACTTCTGCCATTTTAGCTTCCTCCTCTGTTATTGAAATATCCTTAGTTTTTAAATAGTCCACTACATTAAGAATAAAGTCATGTTTGGGCTGGTCTTGTTTCTTTAAATATGCTGATGCATCCTTAAAATGTTCTCTATATTTTTTGTAGAAGGCTTGTCGGGTATCACCATAAGTCTTTTCAAATTTCTCTTCTTTGGCAAGCATTTCAGGAGTTTCAATTTGCTTGCTCAATTCTGCCATATTTAATTCTTCAGCAGTTAATTCTACCCCCACTTTTTGAAGCCAAAATGCTATTTCCGATTTTGATGGCCGACTAAAGTTTCTATCTTCTCTAAAAATAGGGGCATGCATTAACCTAATCGTGAAAAAATAAAAGCTATTTGACAAGGTTAACAGCTTATTGTCTAAAATATCACGAGATAGAAAATCATAATATTTATCATTCACCTCAAACTCCTTGTATGGCAATATATCTTTTTCATTTTTGGCTTTTTTATTTTTATAAACTATTGAACGGCGATTCATATCATAACTCAAAAGCATATCGTAAAATCCTAGTTCAATTTCTGCACTTTTTATTTGCAGTGCTTTTTCACTAATGATCTTATCTTTTTGAAATGCTTTAAGCTTATCCAAAGATTCATCTTTTAGTTTTTGGCACAATTGTGCATACTTCTCAGGAGATGTTTCTCCTATTTTATTATATTGTTCCTTATTTAACCTAAGCCTAATACCTGATAATTGTTGCAAATCTGAATTCGCACTTGCATTGTCTGCCATAAAAAAAGACTCGTCATTATATACGTAATGAAATGTTGTTTTCTCAGGCTCTAAAAAAACATCATATCTTCCAGTAGGCATTTTTACGTAAACCGTTTGCGGGTGTGTTAGCGGAAATGTTACTTTAAAACTTCCATCATTATTTATCTTAACCAAATGAGATTCTTGACTACCTTTAAACGGGTTATTTACATATAGCATTCCTGTTTTTTGCTTCATTCTTCCTGAAAACCCTTTTATCATTCCAGAATAAGTAGTAAAACCTATTACAAACTCCACCTTTTCAATAGCCTCATCATTTTGCATTTTAAAATCTGGGTGATACACCTTTTCCAAACTGTAATCTTGTAGCGCCTTTGGCGAATTACCAAAAGCTACTATTCCGCTTTTAACTTGTTTGACATAAACGGTTTTAATCTCACCATTTTTCTCTAGAGTTATGGTGTATTTTTTACCATTTCTTTCAACAGATTTATAGTTCCAAACAATACCGTCTACAATGGCATATTTCGAATTAAACCCATAATCCCAACGATTACTACCATCGGCTAAAAACCAGTTACCTCTAAGCTCTTTTGGCAATATTATACTATTTTCATCTTCTTGTATTACAATATCATAAATACCACCGCCACGTTCTTTTTCTACACCAAACTCAATAGTTTTAACAGTTTTGCTTAAAGGTGGAAAATATAACTGATACATAACTTCTCCTGACGGTGGAAAATCATTTCTTTTAAATTTTGCCCCTGTTAGTTTAGTAACAAATAGTTTTTCATCCCCGCTTAAATTCTGGATATAAGACTCTTCATGTAAATGAAAATAACCCCATGGCAACTTTTTTAATTTGAAATGCAAAACCGTTGTGGTGTCTAGCATTTCAATTTTTGTAATTTCTCCTGGATATGTGGCGAGCCCATACTCTGGATTTTCAATGCTTTTTTGTGCATAAATATGCGATGATACTACCCCAACAAAAAGGATAAATAGGAGTTTTTTCATAATTAATAGTTTATTTGATGGATATCTCGAAATTTGTGTGTCCTGGTATACATTTTTCGGTGTCACAGGACATATAGTTGATCTCGCCTTCTATTTTTAAAGGCCTTTTAGTGTTAGTTTTGATGCGCTGTTTAAAAACTGCTTTGTTTTCAAAGTATTTTACGTTCATTTCAAAAACCTCTTCATATACTTCTTTGGCGTCTTCTTCTGATGGCTGGCCTTCACATTCATAATTGTCGCTAGGCACAAAGGTAAATACAGTTGGTAAAGGACCTCCTTCGGCAAGGTGTTGTGAATATAAATGCCAACTGGTTTTTATATCAGCAGTAAGCACAATGTCATATTCGTTTTTTGAAACTTTCTCTATTGTAGTTTTCCAAGTAACAGGACTTAAAATTTGAGAAAAATAATGTGTTGATATTAATACTAAAAGGAATAAGACAACTCTCAAAAGAAGAAATAAAATTAAGTGTTAATAGCTAATACGAATGTAACGAAAGTAAGCGTATAATAGTATGTATTTTCTTAATTATTAACCAATTTTATTTAGTGTAATGTTAAAACTTACTCTAAGATGTGTTTTAACCTTAATTTAATACCCTTTGCTATTTCTTTACGCCTTGTAACTACAGACATTATTATGTAATGATTTAAAATCAACAATTTGTATCTGCAATATTGTGAAGATGGAATGTAAGAGTTACTAGGTACTAATAATAAAAGTCAATTACCAATTAACAAAATCAGAATCTTGAACCTAAACCTTGAAACTAAAAACTTATGCCTCGTTACTTCTTCCTCATATAAACACTTATCGGCACACCATTAAACCCAAAATTCTCACGAAGTTTATTTTCTAAAAAGCGCTTATATGGATCTTTTACATACTGCGGTAAATTACAGAAAAATGCAAATTGCGGTTGTGGCGTTGGCAATTGCATAATGTATTTAATTTTTACAAATTTACCTTTGCAGGCTGGTGGCGGATAATGCTCTATAATAGGCTGTAAAACCTCATTAAGCTCGCTTGTTTTAATCTTTTTAGATCTATTTTTATAAACCTCAACTGCCGTCTCAATAGCTTTATAAATACGCTGTTTTGTTAAGGCAGAAATAAACACAATGGGAACATCGGTAAAAGGTTCCATTTGTTTTCTAATGGCTTTTTCGTATTCTTTTACAGATTTATGGTCCTTCTCAACTAAATCCCATTTGTTTACCAAAACTACAATGCCTTTACGGTTGCGTTCTGCTAGCCAAAAAATATTTTGAACCTGTCCGTCAAAACCTCTGTTGGCATCTAAAACTAACAAGCACACATCGGCATGCTCAATAGCTCTAACACTTCGCATTACCGAATAGAATTCTAAATCTTCTTTTACTTTAGACTTTTTTCTAATTCCAGCAGTATCTACTAGATTAAATTCAAATCCAAAACGATTATATTTTGTATCTATAGAGTCTCTTGTTGTGCCTGCAATATCCGTAACAATATATCTATCTTCACCAATCAATGCATTTATAAAAGATGATTTTCCTGCATTAGGGCGACCAACGACTGCAAAACGTGGCAACTCTTCTTCTACGGTTTCCTCTTTTTCTGGCAATGCCTTAACTAGTGCATCTAAAAGTTCACCTGTACCACTACCGTTTATACTTGCTACTGTGTAATAGTCGCCCAATCCAAGGGCATAAAATTCTACGGCGTCTTCAGCGCGTTTGCCGTTATCTACCTTATTCACTACTAAAAATACTGGCTTTTTTACCTTGCGTAATAATCCTGCAACGTCTTCATCCATTCCGGTAACTCCGTCTTCTACATCAACCATAAAAATAATGGCATCGGCTTCGTCAATAGCCAATTCTACTTGTTTATCAATTTCGGCTTCAAAAATATCATCACTACCTACTACATAGCCACCAGTATCAATCAACGAAAACTCCCTCCCATTCCATTCGCACTTCCCGTAATGGCGGTCTCTCGTAACACCACTTACGGCATCAACGATAGCTTCTCTTTTTTGAATCATTCGATTAAAAAAGGTAGACTTCCCCACGTTTGGTCTTCCCACTATAGCAACTATATTACCCATATTCTTTGAATTGGGTGCAAAGGTAACACTTAATATTGAAGAAAAAATAGTAATTTACAGTACAAACTAAATAGCATGCCAACTAAAAATGATATTGTTTTAAGACCTCGATTTAAAATTGAGTTAAACGAAAGTAACGACGTTGTTTTAAAACGCTTCGAAGACCTAAAAACTTCACAGAAGAACTTCACTATTACTAGAATTGATAATCACGTTTTCATAAAATATCCTAAGAAAGACCAGCACTTTTGGTCACCACAATTACATTTGGAAATAGACGAAGTAAATGCCAATACTAGCTTACTTCATGGCTTATTTGGACCGAACCCCACTGTTTGGACCATGTTTATGTTTCTGCATTTTATGGTAGCTGGACTTTTTATTGCCTTCGGTATTTGGGCGTATACTAATTGGAGCCTAAAAACTGGTTTTATAGTACAAGCAAGCCTGATGGTACTGATGGTAATTATATGGTTTGTACTTTATTTTGCAGGTAGAATAGGAAGGGATTCCAGCAAAAAAGAAATGATGCAGCTACACGATATTATGCAAAGTATCTTACAACAAAAAAAGCCTTAATTGAAAAGAGGCTCAACCAAAGCTTTTAAACTAACTAACTCAAACTCAACAAAACTAAATTTTTGAGATGTACAAATATCTATTTAATATGTTAAGCTATAGTTACCTAATTAAAAAGTAATTATTAGCTTTTAGTTATTATTATAACCAAAACGTTTAAGCTGGTTTTGATTACTTCGCCAGTTTTTATTGACTTTTACATACAACTCTAAGTGAATTTGTTTTCCAAAGAAAACTTCTAAGTCTTTTCTAGCCTCAACCCCTACACGCTTTAACGCACTACCCTTGTGACCTATAATAATACCTTTTTGTGTTTCGCGTTCCACCATAATTACCGAGCGAATTCTGATGATGTTTTCTTCCTCAAAAAACTCCTCTGTTTCTATTTCTACAGCATATGGGATTTCCTTTTTATAATGAAGTAGAATTTTTTCTCTTATTTTTTCATTTATAAAAAAGCGTTCAGGTTTATCTGTTAACTGATCTTTTGGATAAAATGGTGGTGACTCTGGTAATAATTCTAAAATACGATTAAACACCTCCTTTACATTGAAACCTTGCAAGGCAGAGATTGGAAATATCTCCGCATTAGGTACTTTTTTAGCCCAAAGTTGTACCTGACTCTCTAATTGTTCTTGATTTGAGGTATCAATTTTATTTAATAAAAGTAATACTGGAATTTTAGAATTGGTGATTTTATTAAAGAACTTTTCATCCTTTAAATTTTGTTCGCCAATTTCAACCATATAAATTAAAATATCGGCATCTTCAAAAGCAGATTTCACAAAATCCATCATCGAAGCCTGTAACTCGTATGCTGGTTTAATGATTCCAGGGGTATCACTTAATACCACCTGAAAATCGTCTCCATTCACAATTCCTAAAATACGGTGCCGTGTAGTTTGTGCCTTTGAAGTGATGATAGATAATTTTTCACCTACAAACGCATTCATCAATGTAGATTTCCCTACGTTAGGATTACCTATAATATTAACAAAACCAGCTTTATTACTCATCTTTAAAATTTATTACAAATTTACAATCTATTTATTTTCTAACGGCTATAAATAAAAAACAGGAAGCGCAATCGCTTCCTGTTTTTGATATTTTACATAAATAAATAAATTATTTATCGAGAATCTCTATCAATTCAACTTCAAAAACTAAAGCAGAAAAAGGCTCAATAGCTCCTCCTGGTCTTGGGTTTGCGCCATAAGCTAATTCTTGAGGTATAAAGAATTTGTACTTAGCTCCTTCGCTCATTAATTGCAAACCTTCAGTCCATCCTTTAATCACCTGAGTAACACCAAATTCAGTTGGCTCACCTCTATCTACTGAACTGTCAAAAACCGTTCCGTCTATTAATGTTCCATGGTAATGCACTTTTACTCTATCAGCAGTTGTTGGCTTCTCACCATTACCTTCTTTAAGTACAATGTACTGTAGACCACTATCCGTTGTCATTACACCTTCATTGTTAACATTTTCTTTTAAGAATGTTTCTCCAGCTTCTTTATTAGCGCCAAATTTTTCTTCGGCTTCTTTAGCAGCACGCTCTTGCTGTCTTTTCATTATTTTTTCACGATTCTTTTGAAAATACGTTTGTACCAGTCCTTGAGCCATGGTTTTATCGAACAATACATCGGCAGAATCCAGAACATTTAAATAACCAGCCAAGAACAAATCATTGTTAATGTCCTCAAAATTCGTAAGCACACTATTTCCAACATCCATTCCAATGGCATAACTTACTGAATCTATTTCCGTTTTTAATGCATCCTTAGTCACCGCTCCTGGTTTATTTTGGCATGAAGCGAAACTTATAACAATTGCTAAAATTGATAATTTAATTAATCTCATAGTGTAATCTTGTTTTTAAATTGCGTCAAAAGTAACGAAATTAAGTACATAAAAAAAACGTATTAACGTTCTATTTAGAATGAAAAATTCTCCCTAACTGCTAGCATATTCATCTTTGGAACATGTGAGTTATATTTTCTGTACTATAAACGTTTCTGCCTCAACTTCACTTCAATGTTTCATTATCGATTACGTTAGCTCCCGGAGAATATCGTGTGTATGGTACCCAACCTGTTATTGACCCCAATGATTTGGATAGTGACGGCGTTCCTAATACAGAAGACACTTGCCCTAATACACCATTAGGTGCGACCGTTGATGCTAATGGCTGTGAAATTTTTGTACTACCTATCAATAATTTTAGACTTCAAATTGCAAGTGAAACTTGTAGAAATAGTAATAATGGCATTATTGACATTATGGCTCAGAAAGCTTTAAACTATACTGCTACTATAACTGGAAACGGTTTGAATAACTCTGAAATATTTACTACAACCTTCTTAAAATCTGATTTAGAAGCAGGAGATTACAGGGTTTGCATTACAGTTGAGGGGCAGGCAGATTACGAACAATGCTTTAATGTTTCAATTACCGAACCTGAAGATTTATCGGTAACATCAAAAGTTATTGCATCTAAAAATGCTATTGCCATTAATCTTAACGGTGGAGATAGCTACGTCGTTACGTTAAATGGGGTTACAACAGAAACCTCTGCTTCCGCCATTGAACTCCCTTTACAATTTGGAACAAACACGATTAATGTTAAGACAGATAAGGATTGCCAAGGAAAATATGAAGAAACTATTTTTTATGGTGAAGGTGTCATGGCATTTCCTAATCCAATTTCAAATGAATTGAATGTGTATTTAGGCGAGCAAAACATTACTACTTCAGTAGAAATCTACTCGGTTTTAGGCAATAAAGTTTTTAGTACGAATAGCAATGAGCGCAATTTGAATATTGACACATCAAGGTATTCCAAAGGCATATATATTCTAAGGGTTTCATCTGAAACTACGAGTAAAAGCTTCAAAATAATTAAGAAATAATATGAAAAAGTCAGTTATATATTTAGTGGGAAGTTTGGCGGCTTGCCTTTTTATGTGGAATTGTAGTAGCGGTGGTGGTGATGACACACCTGATCCGGGACCAGATCCTGATAAAGTAGATCCACCAAGTGCAGCAACCTTAGTTTTTCCAGAGCAAAACTCTGAATGTACCACAGGTTCAAATTTAACAAGTACAGAAAGCACCATTCTATTTAATTGGAATGATGCTAATAACGCAACTTCATATCAGTTATTTGTTAAAAATCTTAATACACAGAATACACAGAATTACACGTCTAGCATTTCGGAAAGAAGTGTTACTGTTTTAAGAGGGACACCATATTCTTGGTACGTTATTTCTAAAAATTCTGGAACAGAAACCGCGCAAAGCCCAACTTGGAAATTTTATAATGCAGGTGAAGCTGTATCATCTTACGCGCCTTTTCCTGCGGAATTAATCGCTCCAGAGCTGTCGGCTACACTAAGTTTTACAACTAGTGTAACTTTAGAATGGAAAGGAGAAGATGTGGATAATGATATTAAGGAATATGATGTGTTTTTCTGTACTGTTTCACTCCCTGTTGATAAAGCGACCACAACAAGCAATACAAGCGCTTCAGTAATTGTAAGCTCAGGAAATACGTATTATTGGCGAATTGTGACCCACGATGCACAAAACAACAACTCCGAATCACAAATATTTCAGTTTTCTGTAAATTAATTAAGAGATTCAAACCATTGATTAATATCAAAAAAGGCTTCCATTACAGGAAGTCTTTTTTATTATTTTTTTAAATCTTATCTAAATATAACCCGCATCAACTAAAATTTGTAATTTTAAAATCGTAAGAAGTTTCACGATAAATTCGTATTGATTTTATAACGAATGTAAACTATACAAACTAGTATTTATGACAAGATTATATGCCTTAAAAGGCACAATTCAACACTATGCGTGGGGCGGGCACCATTTCATCCCCAATCTTTTAAACGTAAAAACAACCAAAACCGAAAACTTTGCCGAATACTGGCTTGGTGCACACACTAAATCCCCATCCACATTACTTACAGAAACTGGCGAACAAACCCTGGATAGTTTTATTAAAAAGAACGCTATTGAAGTTTTAGGAAACACTGTTGAAAAAAAGTTTGGACGCTTGCCTTTTCTGTTCAAAGTACTCGATGTTAAAGACATGCTATCCATACAGGTACATCCTAAAAAATCTGAGGCTGAAAAAGGTTTTGAAAAAGAAAATAAACTAGGTATTCCTTTAGATGCACCGTATAGAAATTACAAAGACGACAACCATAAACCTGAAATAATGGTTGCATTGAGCGAGTTTTGGCTATTACATGGTTTTTTACCAAAGACAAAACTAGAAGAGGTTTTAAAGCATATACCAGAACTTCAGCCGTTATTAAGCACTTTTTATGAAGAAGGTTACTATGGGCTATACAAAACCGTAATGGAAGCTCCTCAAAAAGAATGTAACCAAACATTACAGCCGTTAGTTGATAGAATTTTACCACTTTACAAGGCTGGAAGTCTACAGAAATCTTCCCCTGATTATTGGGCTGCAAAAGCGATAGCTACATCTAACGATAAAAGGAATATAGATAAAGGTATTTATTCTATCTACTTTTTCAACATCGCAAAAATAAACCCTGGCGAAGCTATTTTTCAAGATGCAGGGATACCTCATGCCTATTTAGAAGGGCAGAATATGGAACTTATGGCAAATTCTGATAACGTACTTAGAGGAGGTTTAACACAAAAGCATGTAGACGTGCAAGAGCTACTGAAACATGTTGTTTTTGAGGAGACCATTCCTAATATTAAGTCGGGCGACTTACTAGAAGATAACCCTGAAAGGATTTATAAAAGTCCTGCTCCAGATTTTGAATTAAGCCAGATTAAACTAAAACAGTCGTCGAAATATGAATCTTACGCTAAAACAGCTGCAATATTAATAGTTGTTGAAGGAGAAGCTACTATCACTGAAAATGATAGCACTTTATCTCTAAAAAAGGGAGATGCTACATTTTTGTTAGCCAACAGCAATTACAGCATAAATTCGGATACTACATCTGTAATTTATAAAGCTACAACGCCCTAAAGCAATAAAAAAACTTTTAGATTTATGTTGCTTTATCTAATGAAAGCATGGTTTTATTTGAACCTCTTTTGCTAAATCCACCCTTTGCTTTGAATTTAAACTTGAATAAAATTTTGATGAAGTTGATAAATCTATAACTTTGTTTCAATCCTTAAAAAAAATAGTAATACCCCACAAAATAATTAACCACAATGAAAGTTTTAAAAAACATAATAGTATTAGCCTTATTTTTTTATTATTCTGTTTCTATTGCACAAGATCAGAGTATCATACGATTGCCTGATAATATTCAACCAGAAGACCGTATTGCATTTGCAATGTATACAGTACATGAGAACACATTAAAATTAACAGCTCAATTTCATCCCATTAAAAATTTTACTCCTTTTTCTGCAACTTTAGAAATAGAAGAAAATGGAAAATGGGTAACAAAAGCTGAAACAGATATAATTTATCCTGGTTACACAGCGCCTTTCAGAATTGATGAGTGGGATGATACCAAAAACCAAAAATATCGAGTTGCTTATAATAATGAAGCATATTACGAGGGCATCATCAAAAAAAATCCAATTGATAAAGATGAATTTGTATTAGTGGCTTTAACTTGTAATTCTATGTACCCAGAACATGGTGGCGATTTACCAAAAGACGATATTGTAACAAACATCCTAAAATTAGATCCAGATTTAATATTTTTTTCTGGAGACCAAGTATATGAACACAGCGAACATTATTTGGCTTGGTTAAAATTTGGTAAGGAATTTTCAGAAGCTTTTAGAAATACGCCTGTGATTATAACACCAGACGACCATGATATTGGGCAGGGCAATTACTGGGGAGAAAATGGAAAAAAAGCAAATTCTAGAAGAGGTATTTCTGGAGGCTATTATATGCCATTAGAATATATTAAAGAAGTGGAAAGAGCACAAACCAGTCACTTACCAGACCCTTATGACCCTAGTCCTATTGAACGAGACCTTTCAAAATATTGAAAATCAATACTTTAAAAGTGAAATCGATCATAAAAGAAGGCTAATTGGTTCGATATTTCCTGAAAAATTTCAATTTGAAAATAAAAAAGTTCGAACCGCTGATATTAACCCCATTTTGCACAAAATAGCCCAATTTAACAGAGTAAATCGAAGAAATAAAAAAAGGGACAAATCTCAAAAACAAGATTTGTCCCGGTGTGTAGCGGGAATTGGACTCGAACCAATGACCTTCGGGTTATGAGCCCTACTGCACACAACTTGCAAAGTACTGAATTATAGGTTTTTAATTCAAAACAAATAATTACTGCCACTAAAGACTGGCAGAATGAGCACTTACAAAGTAACAATTGGTAAATCTAAATCTAACACAATAATAATTATTTATTACAACAAAAATAGATTCCGTTTTTGGAATGGAAACAGTATTGATGTAAATTTAAAATCCAGTGAAAACCCTACTCTTTTAAAAGCTGCTTTTGAGTTAAAATTACTGGAGGGGTGGAGACCTAAAAAGAAAGTAAACCAAACTATACATAAACCTGTTACTGTATCAGAAGCATTAGAGGAGGGCATAACATTTAAAAAAGCTCAGGGATGTTCAGAGCGTTTTATAAAGGATTCTAAACGCATTGTAATACTATGGAAACGTTATGAGAGTGAACAACATTTAAAGAACCTTACAATTGATAAATTAGAAGCCTCACACATCAGAAACTTTTTGATAAGACCTAATTGGAGTGCAAAAACACAACGTACAGTAAAATCTACTATAAGCCCATTATTAGCTGAATTTAAACCTAATTTAGTGAAAAGTGTAAAACTGAAGAAACCTACCTCTACCCTTCACAAACCCTTTGACAATATCAATGAGATACTTGAAGCTATTAAAGCATACAACAAACAGTTGTATTTATGTTGCTTAATGACTTATGGGTGTCTTTTAAGACCACATAGAGAAATTAGAGAGCTTAGCTGGAATGATTTTTCTGAAGATTTAATGTATATTTATTTATCTGGAAATAGAAATAAGTCTGGTAGACAGAGAATTGTGCCAGTCCCTTGTTACATAAGGGAACATCTTAATAAAGGAAATCCTAAAGACAACATCTTCACTGGTAAACAAAAACCCTATAATGAAGAATATTTTAAGACCCTTTGGAGCCGTTTTAAGAAACAATCAAACACACTTGAACAAGGACAAACACTATACTCTTTTAGGCACTCTGGGGCTGTAGAAATCTTTAAGAGAACTGGCTCTATAACCAAGCTTCAGAAAGCTATGGGACATTCTTCTATAAATGTTAGTTTAACCTATTTAAGAGGTTTAGAAATAGCAGAATTGAAAGAAGAAGATATGCCTATGGTTTAATTGTCTAAAATACTTGGTTTAAGTTTCTTGGATAAGTCATCATACTCTTCTTTGGATAAAATACCAAGATCAAACAAATCTTTAGCTTCTTTTAATTCCTTTATTGCTTTATTTCTTTTTAAAACTTTAGATTCCTTATTTCTTTTTTGTTGCATTTTATCTAATAATGCTTTATAAGCATCATTATATTTTATAACAACATAATAAACTCCCCAAAAAACAACGGGTAAAATAAATGTAAAAAAGAAAGCTTGTAATAAAAAACCATCTTTAGTAGATTTTGCAATCCTATCATTTTGAAGCAAAATTATACCAATATAAAATATAATTGCTAAAATTGTAGACACACTTGATAAATAGAATAAGATTCTATGTGAATTCTTTCTAAAAAAAATAGAATTTTGTCTTCTTGAAAATAATTCATTCTCAATTTTAATAATTAATATCAAAAAAATAACCCATACCCACCATGTGTTACCCCAGTCAAAAGGACCAGCATTAAAAAATGATGAATTTATATGGAAACTTATTTCAGAAGCTACAAAATATGTTACCAAAAAAAGTATTAAATGAGATAATATTGTAAGTATTGTATTTGTAAGAAAATAATATTTGGATTTATTCTCTTGTTTATTAGTTGTAAATTGACTCCTTTTATCCTGTCTTATTTTATTTTCAATTTCATATTTCTGAAACCTTAGCTTTTTAAGATTTTTTTCAAGTTTATTAGTGTCAAGTATTTTGTGAATCTCATCTAACTTTTGTGCTGTTTCCATAAGAGATAACTCACCTAAGTTGTTTAAATCCTTAATGAGAGTGATAATCTCATTTCTTATAGCTTCATTTGAATCCAAAAGTTCATTATTGTCTGTTTTTTTGACATCCCCTTCATTCATTAAATTAGCATTATCTTTCTGTTGTGGTTTAACATATTTGTTTATACCTATAATTACAACACCTATTATTATAACGTTAAATATTAAAACAGTAAAAAGCATCATTTTTTAAAAATTAAAGTTTTAATCAACAATAAACTAATGACAAGTTATGTAAAATATTTGAAATGAAACTTGGGAAAAGTTTAGATAGCCAAATAAGATCAAATATCAGAGAAGCTTAAAACACTTAGTTATCAGATAAGTTTAGCTTTTTATAAACCCCATCAAATAAAACACCCTTACCCCCATAGATAAAATGACAGCTTTCTGTTTTAACTATAATTTTGTTATTGGTTAATTCAAAATACAGCTTACACCTCTCTTCTCCTTCATTGTATAGAGGGAACTCTTCACTAAACTCACGGCCATCATCACTATACACAGCTTGATTTTCTTTGACTTTAATAACAAAGACTTCATCATCCATACCCCCTAAAAATTTAACATTTTGCTTTGTCAAAATATCATAAGATCTTCTCCAGCCATTAAATGAAAACTTGTAAGTGTCTTGCTTTCCCTTAACTTTCTCAAGGGTTAATGTATTCTCAAAATTATCTCCAGCGCTCATCCAAGAGCCGCTGTAGTCTGTTGATTGCTTGCAACTCATGGAAGTAATAAAAATTAAAAGTATAATGTATTTCATATCAGTAAATATAGTTAAATTGCAGTTATGCAAATTTTATTTTTTGACACTGAAACAACCGGATTGCCAAAAAATTGGAATGCTCCGGTAGAACAACTTGATAACTGGCCAAGATTAGTTCAAATTGCATGGCAAGTTTATAACTCAAATGGAGATTTGCTAGAGGAGCATGAGTATGTTATAAAGCCAATTGGTTTTACAATCCCTTCAGAAGCTAGTGCTGTGCACAAGATAACCACAGAAAAAGCATTAGAAACAGGTGTAGATTTATTAACTATTTTAAAGGTTTTTTCATCTTCAGTAAAAAGCTGTGGCTTAATGGTAGCCCACAATTATAGTTATGATTATAACATTATGGGTTCAGAACTTTTAAGAAATGATCTTGAAAACAGCTTAAAAGATAAAGAGCAAATATGCACCATGAAGGCATCTACTGAATTTTGTAAAATACCAGGGCCATATGGCTATAAATGGCCAAAACTAGAGGAATTATATAAGATCTTGTTTAATGAGTCGTTCAATGCCCATAATGCTTTAGATGACATAAGAGCTACTGCAAGATGTTTTTGGAAGTTATCATCATTAAAAGTTATTGAGCTACCCATATTTCATCAAGAAAAAAATAATGATTTACCTTATCCAGACTTTAAAGTTAATATTATAAGCTCCTTAGATTATTTAAATTCTAATTATTATCAATTGATATCTGAATCTCTCAGCATTATCTCTAATCTATCTGAGAAGCAAAGAGATTATGCATACCAAAAAATATCTAAAGTATTAATAAAGAAAGGTTTAAAGGATAAAGCTTTTGATATAGTGTCAAAAATAAAATCTCAATTATTGTTAGATCAAGTGGTCTATAGAGACCTTTCTAAAGTTGTTATGAATCGTGGGGAGAAAGAAGAGGCTCTAAGGATAATATCATTAATCAAAAATAGATTTTGGAAAGAGTCTGCTCATAATGAATTGGCATTAATATTGTTTAAACATGGTAAAAGAACGGAAGCCATTGAACTAGCCAGTAAATATGGCTCAATTGAGGATTTTTATTCAGAAATTGCTCCTATACTAATGAAATTCGGGGAAGAGGAAAAAGCATTGTGGTTTATTTCTAAAATAAAATTTGATGATTATTGTTATATTAAAGCTATTGTTGGTATTTCTAAAATATTAATGAAACGCGGTTACATGGATAAAGCCCTGGATTTTATTTCTAAAATTGAAATAGATGAAAATCATGGTGCGTATATGATGGAGTCAAAAGATAGTTTTTATGCTGATGCCTCTGTGATGTTTATTAAATGCGGTAATATAGATAATGCTCTTAAGATGGCATCTTTTATTGAATTATATGTAAACAAACAAATAGCATATGCAAAAATTTGCGCACTGATAATGGAGCGAGGAAATTTAGAAGAGGCATTGAATGTAGCCTCTAAACAAAATGATAATTATTACTTTAGTAATAGCGTAGAACCCTATATTACTATTACTAAAATATTAATAGAGCAGGGAAAACTAGAAAGAGCTATGAGTGTAGCTTCTGAAATTAAGAATCTTGAAATCAGATCTCATTCATATATTTCTATTTGTAAATTCTTATTAAAGAATGGTTTCAGAAAACAAGCAGAAATAATTGCTGAAAAGCAGGAATTAAATGATCAATTTTCAGAAACTTATTCAATGGCGTTAATAAAACAAGGTGAGATAGATGAAGCATTGAATGTAGTTTCAAACATAACAAATGAAGCTCAAAAAAATTATATTTACAATAAGATAGCGATGAAATTAATGTTAATGGGCAGAGAAGAAAAGGTCATAAGTGTTAATCTACTGATTAAAGATAATAGGTGGGAGACAGAATTCTACACACAGAAAGCTATAAATATTATAAACCGCAGGTATAAAGCCAGAAGACAAATATAAATATGAAACAATTAATATAAAATTCTGGAAATATTAGACAGAGATGAACAAATAAGAAATAGATCCACTGCCTATTTAACAAGATGAATTATAAAAATTAAGTTCATCCTTTAATTAAAATACTATTAATCAAATTTCAATTTAAAACTTCTTAAAATGTGGTCATACCTTATTAGTACAATTGAACTCTACTCCAACCATAAAAGCTTTAGCTTAGGGATTAACACTATGAGAAACTTATGGTTTTTACTTCACTTTAAAGACCTTGAAATTGAGAATAAAACCATTTATTATCAGGTTAATAATGGCATCAGACAGCGTAAAAACACCAAACACCCCATTAGGAAAATGCGTAAGGCTCATAAAAACACAGCAGAGCTTATAGAATACCTTAGTGACAAGCCCTATAATATTATAAAATTAGAACTAGAGTTTTCAAATGGTTGGGAAATTAAACAAAAAGCTTATACTGAACTTATGTTTTATACCAATTCAACCGATGAAAGAAATCAACTAATCCTGAGATTATTAAATGTTGCAGGGCAAGGCCCTATTAATATCTCCAAACTTGACATTAATTACACATATTATTTTAAGTCTGCTGTAAAACTTACTAAGATAAATTTTTATGATATTCCAAGCCCAGATGAATTTTGGTCTGAAGAGGAAGTTACCCAATGGAGAAAGGATGTAACAGCTATTGACCAGTTAAATGAAAAAGAAGAAGATGAATCTGAACCATTTTTCAACTCAGAAAGTGAATTTTTGGATTTTAAAAAGATGTTTCCAAACTGGGATGGTGAGAGTGAACCTTTTTAAACTTCTAATCAAAAAGATAGCTATATATATACTTACTGTGCTCAAATTATTAAAAGAACTTTTTGCTTTATCAAATTGACTTTTTTGGTCTACCTCACAGGGGGATACCCACGTTTGAATTGTAGGTAGGGAGCCGTATTGTATGAGGTAGAGAGATTTTAATATACACACCTAACTAGTATAATCTAAAAATTAAAACTCATTAAACAACTCTCTTATAGAAGAATCAAAACTTTTACTCCCTTTTACAAAATGAAGATTTGCAATATATACTTTACCAAATTTTTTTCTTCTTGTAGATCCGCAATATAAAAAACCTTTATCTACCAATGTATTTAATTTTTTCTTAACGGATTGTTTTGAACTGTTAGTTAGCTTTGATAATGATTCAGAATCGTGTGGTTTATCATTTATATCTAGACAGATATTAAAATCTTCTTCTAAATTAGATGATATTAAAATAAAGAAAGCTAGATCTACTAATTTTAATTTAGACTTAATTATTTTTTTTAAGCTGGAAATATCAATATGAAAATAACTATCATAACTATACAATACCATATTAGGTTTATTATTTACATCAATACTTCCTTTAAATAGTTCCTTTAAAAATACTTTAGAATAGTTACCATTTTTCAATATATTAGGATTTATAACGTACACTTTACCTGAGTCTCTTCTGTGATTTACAACACCATAATACAACAACTCAAGTTTTAATAGTCTATTTAATTTAGTTTTGGTCGCTTGTATTGTTTGACCAATCATTTTTGCTATTGAAGCGGTTGAATGAGGGTTATCATTGTCTTCAAGACAAATATTTTCACCTTTTGTCATATTTAATGACATACAAATAAGCAATGCCAAGTCTACATCTCTTATACCTGAAAAAAGTAAATCTATTAACTTTTTACTGTTTATGAAATTGAAAAAAACATAGTTTATGGATATCCTACCTGTTTCTGTTCTTTTTAATAAAACTGAATTTGATATGTCAAATGTTTCTCCAGTTTCTGTATCCGCTATTTCGTTTCCAACTAGATTTAGTTCAGTGTAATTATATGATACTTTAATAACCCCCATAAAAATTATATAAAAAATTCATATAAATATACAAAAATGAATAATATTATTCATAATAAATACATAAAATACTATATATCAGTTATTTAAATTATTATTCTTTTAATATTTGATATTTTTATATTTTTTCTATTTCTGGTTTAAAAGCTATTTCAAATTTTGGTAAATTTTCAATTAAAAATTCATTCATTTTACTCCAATCCTCTTTATGAAACAAATTAACCTCATCCAGTATTGCTCTCACCCTACTAGATTTACTATCCGGTAATTCCTCCCAAAATAAATCACTACCAAAACTCTCTTCAATCTCCATTTTACTCTTTAATAATTGCCTGTAAATGACCTTATTCTCTTGCTTAGAAACTCTAGACATTAAAAACTCTATAGCTGTGTATTTTTTTGTAATTATCATTACAAATGAAAGACCTGTTTTACCAGCTCCGGTACTGAGCCAATGATCTTTAGTTGGATTTACCTTTGAAAACAATGTTGTACCTTTAAGCTGAGGTAATAATTGTTTCCAAAAAGACTTTCTTATTTCAAACCTGCTTTTAGCAACAACTTGCTTATCATTTGAAAACTTGACTATTAACTCATCTTCCATTTCAAACAATAATAATAATTTTTTTAGAGTAGCAAACTTTGAGTTACTATCCATATTTGTTTCTATAAAGTAACCGTTTCTTAACTCATGAGGGGTTCTAAAATCATTTCTAATTTTATTTATTTTAAACCAATTATGAGCTTGTAATAATAATTGGGGATTTTTCTCAAATAGAACATCAATTACATAAATGTACATTTGAGAAATTGCAGTTTCTTCAACTTTTGTCTCTTCTAATATAAAATATTCTAATTTTTGATGAGTAGGATTTCCTGCATTAAAAATAGTAATCTCAGGATTTTCATCCTCTTCTTGATAATCAATTTCAGGATACTCCCAAATGTTTAAAAATCTTTCATAAATTATATTAAAACGCTCATTGTATTCATTAACTGTCCAATTCTCTATACCTTTTAAATAATCATTTAACCAAAGTCTACTATACTTATAACCTTGCTCTCCATTATTCGTATTCATGTCTCTCTTTTCTTTAAAAGACTTATTACCTAGAGCTCCATTATTACCAGACAAAGTTAAATTTGCTACTGTATTTAAATAATTATCTTGAAATAATATAAAATCCTGAGGTGTTAAAGAAGTGCTCCAATCTTGATTTGGATTTTGGGGATAAATATGCTCAATAGTAATTTCATCAATATTTGTATTGACATACTCTCGGTTATTAAAATTTTCTAATAACTCAAACATATAACTTCTATTCTTACTCTTTATATTATAAAGGTCTTTATCTTTTAATGCCGTTTTTAAATCTTGGTTTGTTGGGAATTTACCACTACCTCTTTTTCTTATTAATGCAAGCGCTAAAGATTCAAAGTAATCTTCATGATCTATTTCAGAATATAATGTCATAAAGATCTTATTAAGAGCATTTGTGGGTAACCCTACAATAAATCTCCTCCATGCATAAGACTGAATTAGCCTTAACACTTTAAGCAAAGTATTAATATCAATAACACCGTTTTCTAAGTCTTCAAATACTTGTAATAAAAAAGGGTAAGAAACATTTATTTCTAAACGTGAAATATATTCTAATTCTCTTCTCAAATTAGAGTCCAATTCAATAGAGGGATTAATAAATTTCTTATAATGAAATGAAAGTGTTTTTATGTTTTCAAGTTCTTGGCTAAAATCCGCTTCACTTTTATTATTGTATAGTTTTTTAAACTCTAGATACACTTTCCCTTTATTAGGTATTTTTTTAGTCTTTAAAGTTAAATAATCTCTTATGTAATCTGATACCAGAGATTTTTGCTTACTTAAATCCCAAGCATTTTCTTCTATAGGATTCCAAATATGTTCAAAGGTTCTATTTTGTTCTTTTGGCTCTAAATCCATTAGAATAAAGTTTCTAATTAAATCTGATTGAGACAACTCTAAACCTGTTGAATTTAAACTTTCAAATATTCTTTGTGGATCATCCTTTCCTCTTTCTAAAGATATTTCAACAAAAATCAATCTTTTTAGACCATTGAGAAGTGTTTGAAAATTATCAAGTTTTATAATTTCTCTAAAAAAAGTATAATTTTCAATTACATTAGAATATGATTGAAATTGATTTTCCGTTGAGTTCATTATAGTTTTAAACGCAAGAGAGTTGTTATCTGTCTGCTTTAATTTTAATTTGCTAGATTCATTTTCTACATATTGATTTACCAAAAACATATTGTAAATCATATCTGCTTCTTTATTTAAACTATTTTCTTTTGCAAAACGGTATAATGATACATACAAAATATTAATAGTTGTAAGGCGTTGCTGTCCATCTATAATTACCAATTCTTTAACCTCACTGGTGCTATATGTACCTTCATGTATAAATACAATACTTCCTATAAAATGAGTACCTCTGTTTTGATGTTCAACTGCCAAAATATCATTTGCTAATTGTTTGCATTCATTTGTTGTCCAATCATAATTACGCTGATATACAGGTATAACAAATTGAATATTTGGAGCTTGTAAAAAGTTATTTATAGGTAGTTCGTTAGCTTTCATAAGTTAGTTATTTTATAATCAGGATTTTTAAAATTCCACAAACTCACAAGTTTACTAATACGAGAACTGTCCTCTAAAAAATACTTTAATGCATTATGTACTTTTTTTTCTAATATTTTTTTCCCTTTACAGTCATGTATAGTTCCGTCAAAGAAAAATCTGCAATCTATGCTTTCTGAATTTTTCACAATATGAAAGTGGGGTTTTTTATCAATTAAATGGTCATTAGAATAAATGTGAAACTGATAACCATATTTAGATTTCCAATCTTTAATTTGATGTAATTCAAAATAACGTTTACCCTTTCTTAAACCTTCAATGGTATTACCTTTTGTAAGTTGGTGAATTATATCATCTAAAGTTTGATTTAACTTTTCTTCAATATTAACCTCCATAATCTATATGTTTTCTACAATTGCAATTTGTTCATTAGTAAGATCATACAACTCATAAACCATAGCATCTATTTCCTTATCTGTTTGATTTATTTCATTTTTTAGAACTTGTGCTTTTTGTTGTTCTTGTAAAAAATAATCTTCCCATTCTGACTCTTCAGCCAAACTTAATTTTATTTTCTTCTTTTTTAGTTCTTTTACAAAATCTGCAAAAGTGAGTAAATACCAATTCTCTAATTTTTTGGGTAGTTTTGATAAAGCCTCAAATTTTCGCTGAAGTGTTCTTTGGAATTTTGAAGAGATATCTTGTAAGTTTTTACTGCTTGAAAGAATTTGATTTACATTATAAATCATTAGATCTGAGTTTGCAGAAATTTCAGGTAAAGGAAAAGGTTTTAAATAATTTGTTTTAAAAACATAGTAACCCCCTCCATACTCTGATCCTGTATTCTTTAGAAAAAACCACATTAATTTTGAATTTAAAATACCCAAATAATACTTTTCATCAACGTCAAATTTTTCGTTTTTAACAAATGAATAAACTTTAGTGTTATGGTAATATTCTCCATTTTGATCATATGTCATATTACAACCTAAAGATATTTCTCTTGTCATAATTTTAGATATTTCAACATTGGAAATACCTTGTTTTCTACTAAACAAAAACCATTCATCTTCATTATTGAATCTTCCTTTTTCACGATTTCTTAAAAAGTCTTCATTTTGTTTAAAATACTTGGCAGATAAAGGAAAATCATTCTCAATTTCATCAAACCTCATTGAAATGGTTTTCTTATCTTTAATTATATAAGGAAATATTATATATTTTTTAATTAATGGCTTTTCATACTTAAAAACATCTCTCCCACCAATAATAGGTTTTAAAATATTTAACTCAACTTCAACCTTACAACGATTCATTTCAGAATAAAAGACTCCTATATCACCTTTTTTTTCAAGTAATTCTAATGTAAAAAACTTATCACCACCACTAGCAATTCCTTGAAAAATTTTATCAAAAACATCATCAACTGTATAGGGTTGTGTTTTTAAATTTTCAATCACATCAAATACACTTTCGCTTTGTAAATCCCAATTATCACTTGATAAATTAGCATATGACATTGTATCCCAAACAAAAAGTTCAAAAAGGCTATGTGGATTTACTTTTTTAAATTTTACCTTTTCTTTATGCGTTTTTGTTAAATCTACAATACAAGTATAAGTTGCTGCATCCTTAAATACAATTTCAGAACCAAAATGCACTAAATTTTCAACAGCTGTATTTTTTTTAAAAAACGTTCTAATTCCTTTTCCAAAATCACTTACTAAAAACTTATGAGGAAGAATAAAAGAAACTATTCCTTTATCGTTTATTAATTTGTAGGATGCCTCCATAAACAAAGCATATAAGTCATAATTTGCAGTTGCAGACACATATTTACTTTCGTAATAGACACACATTTCTGGATAATGCTCCATTAATCCCTGTTTTCTAACATAAGGTGGATTTCCAATGACCACATCAAAGCCGCCTTTAGCAAATACTTGTGGAAATTCTTTTTCCCAATTAAAAACTTTATCTCCACCAATTTCAGGATCATCTATTAAAGAGTTCCCACATTTAATATTGTTATTTAAGCTGTTTAATTTTCTATTGGGTTGTGCAGTTCTTAACCACAAAGAAAGTTTGGCTATTTCTACACTTTCTTCATTTAAATCAACTCCAAAAAGGTTGTTTTCTAAAATGCTGTTTTCAACATCACTTAAAACCATGGCATCTCCAAATAGTTTAGCTTGTAGCTCATCTATATAACCATGCTCAGAAATTAAAAAATTAAGTGCCTCATTTAAAAAAGCACCAGACCCACAGGCTGGGTCACAAATGGTTAATTGCAATAACCAACCTCTATACTGTTTTAATTTTTCTACTAAGGGTTTTATAGTTTTTTTCTGTCTTTTTTTATCTGTAAAATAATCAGCTTCAATTATACTTAGTGCTGTTTTCTTTTCTTCACAGAGTTTGCCAACGGTATTTTCTACTATATACTTGGTAATGTATTTAGGGGTGTAAAAGACCCCATCTTTTTTACGCTTGGTAGTACTTTTATCTATGGCTGTACCCTCTAATTGTGCTTTTACTTCATCTAACTCATTTAAAGAGTTTTCAAAAATATGACCTAAAATATTTACATCTACTTCAGAAGCAAAATCATAATCTGCTAATTTTAGTGTGTGCTTGTATAAGAGTTCATCATCTATTACAATGTTTGCTAAAACTTCATCTGGTTTAAAAAGACCTCCATTATAAGCAAATATATCATACTGTTTACCTTTAAACCCTGTATTTAAATAGCCAAAGTATTTTTTAAATCTTTCATATAATGGTGAGTAAGCATCTAAGTCTTTCAGTTGTTTCCACTGTGTTAAAATAAGCCTAACAGAGTTTGGTGGTAGTAAATTTCTATCTTCTGCAAAGAATAGAAATAAGAACCTGTCTAATAATTTCTGAGATTTTTTAAAAAGCTCTAAAGGCTCAAATTGTGGGTTTTGTTTTGTTAAATCTTGAAACAGTTCTCGCTTAAAAAGTGAATAATCTTTATAGAGTTGTTTGGTGATCTCTTCTTCTTGGCTAAGAGATTCTTCTTTTAATTTTTTGGGGATGTGTTTTTTAATATTCTCAAAGGCCACACACAAATACAATAATTTAAAATCATCTTCTGTTAGTTTAAAAAGATTAAACTCTATATGCTCTGTAGCATTGTCTATATAAAAGCGTAATTTCTCAAAGTTAGAGGTTATCACATATACACAACCCGTCTGGTTGTTCTTATATCCAAAAGCTTGTGCTTCTACCCTAGCTAAATCTGTGGTATTAGTACCTTTTAATTCTATAACACCAAAAACTTCACCACCTATGATAATTCCACCATCTGCCTTTTTGCTGTCTTTTACATTTTTAAGTTCTGTAGTAAGGTTAAAGTTAGTGTCTGGGTTTAAGGTATATCCAAATACATTAACAAATAAATCTCTTAAAAAACCTTCTTGGTATTGCTCTTCTTTTGCATTTCTAATATTATCTTGTTTGACAGGATCTAAAAAATGAGATTTAAATAGAGTCCATTTTTCAAATAAAACCTGTGCTTCTTGACTTTTAAGATACTTATTAACTACTGTACTTTGAAATATTGCCATTTAATTTTAAACTATTTATAAAAGAATATTACTTGATAAAGTAACAGCTACTAATGTAAGATAATTTATTGTAATGTTTTAAACCTATTAAACCACAACAAAACAAAAATCACTGCCAGTTTTTCTGCCAGTTTTACTGCCAGTTTTTTGGTTTTTACTGCCAGTTTTATGTATTTTTGGTTCTTAACCATGGTAGTAATTATTGTAGATAATGAACTATTTTTGGTGCTTTGAATGGTGTAAAATTTGCCTTAAACCCTTGTATACTTGAGTTTATAGCAAAAAAAAGAGTAACCATTTCTGATTACTCTTGTAGTAGCGGGAATTGGACTCGAACCAATGACCTTCGGGTTATGAGCCCGACGAGCTACCTACTGCTCTATCCCGCGATTTCGAGTGCAAATATACAACAGTTTTTAAGTTCTACAAGGTTTATTTGAATATTATTTAAAAAAAGGAAGATGTTTTTAGTTCCAACACAAAACCTGCATTTGATGGTAATTAATAGGATTCTCTAGCACAAAGATCTAGCACAAACTTGACATCTATTTTGTAAGTTAAGACCTAATTATATAACCAAGCTAACTCTGAATTCTTTAAAGGTTTAATTTATGATAAATTTAAAAAGAGAATTCTATCTGAGTTCAATAATTAGAAAAGGGTTTGAAAATTAATTCTTTACAAAATTTCAATTCGTTTGATATTTCTAACTTTAGTTACTAGTAATTTTTATTACTATAATTCCAACCTTTAAATAGTATATATCTAACCAAAATATATTATCTAGTCTTTTTAAAGACGATAAACTGTTTTCTTTGAATCTTGTGCCGGTTTAGTATTAATAACAATATTCACTTTCTTGTTTAGTATACCCATACTAATATCGGAAAGAGTAAATACCTTAAGACCATACTTAATTTCCTCACCATAAACTTTTTTAACCTCTAATGCCAATGAAGTTAGAGAAGGTAATTCAATAAAATTCTCTAAGTAAACTAAAAAATTATTGTACTTATTTATCTTATCTAATTCAACTTCATGAGATGTTAAAATGATCGATAAAGGGTTTTTTATTAAAATTTTTGGTTTTAAAAATAATGCTTTATTTTTTGTATTTAATTCTTTGACTTGTTTTAAAGGTTCATCTACTAGATCAACTCCAAATTCTTCTTTAACTATTTTAGAAATTTCTTTGGTTTCTAAAACTGATGTAACTCTTACTAGATCAGGAAAATTATTTAATAAAAGTTCTAAAATAGTCATATTTTAAATTATTGTTTGATTAAAAACTCTGTTCTACGGTTTTTATAATGTTGTTCTTTCGTACATTTCTTTGTTGTACAATCATTGATAGGCCTCTTCTCCCCATAACCGAAGGTGGTTATTCGATCTGACGAAACCCCTTTATCTACCAACCATTGTTTGGTTGACGCTGCTCTTTGAGCAGACAACCTCTCGTTGTATTCAGCAGGACCTAAACTATCTGTGTGTCCAACGATATCTAATTTAATTACTGGGTATTTGTTTAATATCTCCAAAATCTTAGCCAACTCTATTGCCGCATCTTTTGTAATTGCATACTTGTCAAAAGCAAAGTAAATGTTCTCCAATTTTAAGAGCTTTTGCAAGTCTACCGGAGCTGGAGGTGGAGCTTTCTCTGTAAGATAAATAGTAGCTGTATTGGTGCCTTCGAATTTTATTGAAGAAGCATATGGCTCATAATTCTCATTATTAACCTGTAAATTATACACTTTCGAAGGATCTGCATCTAAAAGGGATACTTGGTTATTGATTGCTGCTATAGTCTCTAATATGCTGTTGTTTTCATTTGATATGGTAACCGCTGTATTTCCTATTACGGCATTTCCTTTTGTCGATTTGATATTAATTGTCAAATCTTCTAATGTGGGAATTGATAATCCAGAAAATGCATAAATATCATCAGATCCTACATTATCTTCCTTACGATTAGAGGTTAAAAAACCGGTCCCGTTAGACACTTTATAAACCAATCCAAAATCATCAAAAGAAGAATTTATAGGAGCACTAAAAGTATAGATTCTCTTATTCGTACTTTTTAAATCTGTATAATACAAATCCAATCCTCCCAATCCTTTTCTGAAGTCGGAGGCAAAAATCAATACATTATCTGAAGTGATAAAAGGAAAAGTATCTCTCCCTTTAGTGTTGATAGAATTGCCTAAATTCTCTGGCGTCCCATAGGTGTTGTCACTTATAGATACCTTATACAAATCAGATTCTCCTTTTGATCCTGGCATGTCTGATGAAAAATATAAATAATCTTCATCAGGACTCAATGCTGGATGCGCACAGTTGTATTGGTTACTATTAAATGGCAACTCTTCTACTCCCACCCAACGTTTTCCATTATAGGTTGCTCTGTATATTTTTAGCAATACATTTTCTAAGGAATCTGTTTTTACTTTTCTACCTAATTGATTGTTTCTAGTAAAATACATCGTAGCTCCATCTTTTGTGAAAACTGCGGAAGATTCATTATAGAACTTATTTACACTTCCTTTTAGTTTTTCAACATCTCCTGTGAGGGTATCTCCATCGATACGACTTTCGTAAAGGTTTGTGTACGCTTCATTATTCCAAATGGATTTAATGGAAAGAAACTTTTTTGTCTCTTTACTACTTGAATAAACAATCTTATCTTCTCCTAAATAAGAGACTTTATAATCTGAATACGGGGAGTTAATCTTTGAGTTTTTTAGAGCGATCAAAGAAACAGGAAGTTCCTCTGGACTTAAAAAAAGACGACTCGTAATAGCAGCACCTCTCTTCTCCTGTGGGTATTTCTGTAATAATTTAGCATATAAATTGTCTGCTTGTTCGTTATTCTTTTCGCTTCGTAGTACATTGATATATCTGTAATATGTAGATAAGGAAACATTCTCTGTTCTTTTAAATAAGGAATCATAACTTACGCTGGCTAACGCATAATTAGACTGTAAATAGTAGGAATTCCCTAAATTCTCAAATAACTCCGGTGAACCATAACCATCTGCTACCAAATTTGTATAAAGTGCTATGGCATCTACATAAGACATGCTATTATACTTTGAATTTGCAATAGCAACTCTACTTTGCTGGCCATACATAAGTCCACTTACTAGTAGCAAACAAATTGTAATGTGATTAAAATGTAATTTCATTTTTTTTAATTTATGTGTTTCCTTTTTTTCTAAAAGAATCTTGGTGATCTTACTCTATTACTTCTAAAAATCTCATATCGTAAAAAAACTTCATGAGAGCCTGAATTATAGGTTGATAAATTATTTGTGTCAAAATCATACGCATACCCTAACAACCAATTTCTATTGATCTGGAAACCTCCAAGAAAACTCACAGCTGCATCCAATCGATAAGAGGCGCCTATCGTAAACTTATCGTAAATCTGAAAGTTTGAAGATAAATCTAATTGAAAAGGAGCTCCTGAAACAATTTTTGTTAAAATTGCTGGCTTAAATAATATATCTTGACTTATTTTAAATACATGACCTGCTGTAAAATGATAATGCAAGCGTTCTTTTGAAATGGAACTTACTGAGGAATTTAAACCTTTGTTGATATGTCTAGTCTCTAATAAATTGGGAATCGAAAAGCCGACGTAACTCTTATCTGAATACCAAAACATACCAAAACCTATATTGGGAGATATCCGATTATTTATATTATTCTGTGCCAATACATCACTTGGGTTAAATATATTTAACTGAGTAAAGTCTACATTCAGCATATGAGCACTCGCTCGTAATCCAAAGGCTAACTGGGAATCATAGGAGGTTCGTATGCTATAGGATACATCTAATGATACTAAATTCTCTTCAACAGGTCCTATCGCATCATTCAATAGACTCAATCCAATACCTACATTTGAGGAACCTAATGGGGAGTGATAGGAAAGTGAATTCGTACTCGGAGCTCCTTCTAAACCTACCCATTGTTTTCGTTGTGACAAGTAAATACTTGTCGTTCCTCGTGATCCTGCATACGCCGGATTAAAACTCAATGTATTGTACATATAGTTACTAAATTGAGCGTCTTGCTGAGCGTAACTCAATCCGCTGATAAGTACAAGAACGAGTGTGACTATTTTTTTCATTTCTTTAAATTTTTACGATT